>Ga0208494_1000003_pt1 | contig 134154 bp, 134 predicted proteins | sample CryBogmetaGMA10M_FD_184544 | JGI IMG/M metagenome (GOLD analysis project Ga0208494, IMG submission 184544) | Freshwater microbial communities from Crystal Bog, Wisconsin, USA - MA10M (SPAdes) | ecosystem: Environmental > Aquatic > Freshwater > Lake | place: Crystal Bog, Wisconsin, USA...
TGATTGGCATTGCTGCAGAAACTGTAAGTACTTCAATAACGACCCAGTTATGCTGGAAGAGTTTTTTAAGGGTATCAGCATCCTCAGTTCTGTAAGAGGCAGCAGCCGTGGGGATGGTGGTATCTGCAAATTCCATAATCGGTATCTCTTGCCTGTGCACAGTTGTTCGGATTTCGTGCTAAAACCAAAATAAGCATTTCCTTCCATTGCCCTTTCCTGTCCCCGTTTAAGGCTTCAAGCCGATTTGAGGTCGGTCTTGAGGCCTTACTCCAGTGATGCCGGCCAGTGGGTGCCATCCCGCACGGGGAGGGCTTCATTTTCTTTTCTCTCCCGAATATCGTTCCGCCAGGGATTGTTGAAGGACCGGCAACCGCCTTCGGTCTGCAACTCGCTGCGGTAAAAGTCTGCCAGCTTATTCGCTGGTGCCATCAGTCTGCAGATATACCGAATCCCCGTCCACTCCAGTTCCGGGCAGATTTTTTCCTGGTTGTTTGGATGTTTGGCAACCCCGAAGGTACAGGTATTGCGGATACAACAATATCCGCAACCTACACAGGGCACCTTTTCGACAGCGTTTCTCAGCATCCTATTCCTTTGATTTTCTTCCGGTATGAAGTCATTCAATGCATCGAATCTACAGGTATTTCATTGACAAATATATCTGAAATGATAAATGATTACAACACGAGAGAAAGAAATAATGATGAATGCCTCCCCTCCAAAAGATAGCAGACCGTTCGTTGAAATCAGGCAGGATCTCCGACCCGGTGATATAGGCACCATTATTTATCTCCATGGTGTTTTATATGCGAAGGAATACGGCTTCGATCATACCTTCGAGCCTTATGTCGCGAAACCTCTTGCCGAGTTTGTCAAATCACAAACAGCACGCGAACGCATTTGGATTGCGGAACAAGTCGGTGAAATTGCGGGATCGATAGCCATCGTCAAATCCTCAGATGATGAGGCTCAGCTTCGCTGGCTGTTGCTTCATCCGGATGTTCGGGGATTCGGTATTGGCAGGGCTCTGATTGAAGAGGCCATCGCGTTTTGCAGGACGGCAAATTATTCCTCTGTTTTTCTCTGGACCGTGAGTATTCTGACCAAGGCCACAAAACTTTACCAATCGGTGGGATTCAGGAAGACCGAAGAAAAGACCCGTGAATTATGGGGTATCGTTCTGACGGAAGAGCGCTATGAATTGATACTTAAGTAAAGACGGTCGAAACAATCGATTTATTGATAGCTGTGCAGGCCGGGCAGATAGTTCACCCCCAGATAGGTGATAAGCACGGAGACGAAGCCAATGATGGCCATGACCGCCATGCGCTTTCCCCGCCAGCCCCGGACATAGCGGGCATGCAGCATGATCGCATAGACCAGCCAGGTAATCAGCGACCAGGTTTCCTTGGGATCCCAGCTCCAGTAAGACCCCCAGGCGTAATGCGCCCAGATCGAACCGGTCATGATGCCGATGGTCAGAAAGACAAAGCCCAGCACGACACTCTGGTAGATCAATTCGTCCAGGATATCCGCTTCCGGAATCAGTTGTATAAAGCTCCGGGAACTTTCCGGATTTCTCCTTTCCAGTCCTTTCATAAAAACCATGAGTCCCAGGGCAAAAGCCACGGTGAAGGCGGCATAGCCCAGAAAGCAGGTCAGGACGTGGGTTGTGAGCCAGTTGCTCTGCAGGGCCGGGATGAGGGGTTGGATTCGGCTGCTGACATTGGGGGAGAGGGAGGCAAAGGCCATGGACAGAAAGGCCACGGGAACAACAAAAGTGCCCAGGCTTCTGCTTTTCGTTCGCCATTCCATCAAAAGATAGAGCGCGACGATCGACCAGGAAAAAAAGATCAGGGATTCATAAAGATTGGACAGGGGCGCATGACCGATTCCCATCTGATAGGAGGTGATCCACCGGAGAATCAGGGCCGTCGTCTGCGCAAAAAGACCGATCAGCGCCGCGACCGTGGCCAATCGTCCCCAGATCTCTTTGCCACTTACCATTCTGACCAAATAGAAAGCAAAAGCGGTGAAATAGATGAAGGTGACCCAGCTCAGAATGACCGTATTGATCATGAAGCCGACTCCTTGTTTAATTTAACCGCATCCAGCCACTTTCGGATTTCACGATCCAGACCCACGGCATCTTTATTGCTTTTGCCGGCAATGCTGATGCGCGTTTTGTCTCCCCTGCTGTCCAGCCGGATCCAGATCTGCCGGTATGAACTGAAAAAGACGACCAGGAATCCGATCATCATGACGAGAGCGCCCGTGGCGACAATCGGAACGCCGGGATCCTGCATCACTTGAAGGCCCGTATAATATTGTTTGTTCGCCTGATCCAGGGAAAAGACATAGGGTTTAAAGAGGCTGGGATTAAAGAGAGGTGCCTGCTCAATAAGACCGGGGTTGGCCTGATGGATCTGCTCGATGGCCTGAAAGATCCAGATCTGAACCTGCCCTGCCGGTGATTGAATGTTCAGTTTCACCGCCGGCCCCATGCCCATGAGGTTTTCCTCAACGCGGATCATCTGGACTTTCGCCTTTTTCCCGGGAAGATCAAACTCCATGCCGATGGCCACCTTCACGTCCTTGATTTTTTTATCCCCTTCCGTCACCACCATGATCGGATCACCGGAGGGAATCATTCCGTAATTGGCCTGATAGAAGCGTATCCCGGCAAAGGTCACCGGATGATTGACCAGCACCGGCGACGTCTGCACCACGCGGCCGTCTTTCACAAAGCTGAGATCGGAACGGTAGGTTTTGGGCATCCCGTTTTCATAGAAGTCGATGAAGAACCGGTCGCAGCGGACGGCAAAATCCAGGCTTTTCGTGCCCCCTCCCCCCTTCAGCGCCACGGCGGCCGCTGATTCTCCTTCCGGAATATCCACATACCCTTCAAAACCGAAAAGGAAGCCGATCACAACACCGGCCATCAGGATCAGGACGCTCGTGTGGATGATATAAACCCCGAAATGGGCATAAGACCCTTTTTCACCGTAAAGATAAGCATGATCGCTCCCATCCCTGCGCCGGACCCCTTTCAGCTTTTTTTTCAGCAGATTTTCCAGACGGTCCGTCTCTTCCTTGAGAGGTGTCTCGCTGATGACGGTCTGATCGGCGGGGATCTGTTCAAACAGGTCCGCCTGGTCCGGTTCCGGCTCTTTCCGGAAACGCTTCCAGGCGGCAGGAAACCGGTTCAGGGAGCAGACGATCAGGTTTGTGGCAAGGAGCGCCATGAGGAGCATGAACCAGGCGGAATGAAAGATGTTGAACAACTGCAGGGAACGCAGGATATCGGCAACCCCGGGACTCAGGCGGCTGATGAACGGTCCCGCCGCTTCCTGCTGGGGAATGAGGGTGCCAAGGATGGAGGCCGCAGAAATGAGAATCAAAAGAACAATGGCCAGTTTCACTGACGCGAAAAAGGACCAAACCGGATTTTTTTTTGACAAAACCGCTAACCTCTCAATGCGTAATGGGAGTGGCTCTTACCATTGAAAGAGAACCAGATCAAGATGGAAATTTTTGTCATGGCCCTCTATGAATAGAAGAATGCTGCCCAGAAAATCAACCCGGTCAGGAAGAGGCCGAACAGAAGGCTCGCCAGACCAAATAATGACGAAAGGAACTGTGTTAAAAAGCCGGGTCCTTCGCGCTTCAGGGCATCCAGCCGCCCTTCGGCAACCAGGCGCTCATATTCCAGAGGTCTTTCATGCTGAAGACTTTCGACTTTATATCGGCCCGTAAAGATGTTTGGCTCCAGCGGGAACTTGTTCGGAACCAGGTGATTGTTGAAAAAATGAACGGTAAAGATGAAGACCGCCGCCAGGAAGGCCTCTTCCGAATGCACCACCGTCGCCACATTCAGAAACCAGCCCGGAAAGATATAGGAGGACGCCTCCGGGAACCAGAGCATCAACCCGGAACCGCCGATGGCTGTCATCCCCCAGAAGACGGCAAAGAAGTCAAACTTTTCCCAATAGGTCCAGCGGTCGAATTTCGGCATATCCCCGCGATTGAAAAACCATCGGAACATCCCTTGGATATCGGCCCAGTCCTTCAGATTGGGGCACAGCGAATCCGGCCCCAGCAGGCGGCTGATCCAACCCTTGATTTTCCAGTCGGGAAAGAGGAAGCGAAGGGAAAGCCAGAACGTGTAAAGGAAGAGTGCAATCAGAACCGCAGCGGCCGCACGATGATAAAGGCCCGCCTGAACGGGTCCGCCCCAGACATTGATCATAATTTTGGCCCAGGCCGTATAATAATACTTGAGCGGAAAGCCCGTCGTGACAAGGGTGAAAAAAGACAGAATCAACAAGACATGCATGATCCGGTCGCGGACGGAAAAACGCTGGACCTGCTGAACGGCGTCGCATTCCGGCAAGAGTGATTCCGGTCGAATGCCCGTCTTGCGCAGGGCGCATTCCTGAACGTAGGTCTTCCGCCACCACAGGAGGGTGTGGACCCAGAAGAACAGGAAGGTGCCGGCCAGCAGTCCGATCATAAACAGGTTGGTCCCATAGAGCAGCGGATATTTCCGAAAATCCTTGGGATCCGGATGGGCTTCGAAGGATGCAAATCTCGGTCGAATGCCCTGATGACATTGCCCACATTGGTTGTACAGGTTGGCTGGATAAAGAGCAGACCTGGGATCCTGCGGAGGAAGGATGTTGTGGCCTGTATGGCAGTCCGCACATCCGGCGACCCGTTGCGGCTTGCCGGTGCTGTGAACCTTCCCATGGTAGCTTTCATCATAGGAAGACACCGCATGGGTGGAAAGCTTATTGCGTTTGGTTAATGCTTCATCCGCATGGCAATTTTTGCATTTCCCCGTGTAATAAGCGCGGGAGGAGGCCATGTCTTTCTTCAACCCCGTTTGAAAGGCTGGAATTTCGTGGAGGCCATGGCAATCGGAACAGGTGGCTGAATCCTGATTGCCTTTCAGCAGCGCCTGCCCATGACCCAGCAGGCTGTATTCCTCCTGGGAATGGCATGTTGTGCATTGGTCCATGACGGCCCGTTTTTTATCAACGGTGGTTTTTTTCAGGGCATGAATATCGCTGTGGCAGTCCTGGCACTGAATATTCTGGCTGATAAAGTGAACACTCTTCCGGTATTTCCGGTCAATCTCCTGGTGGCAGCTTTTACAGGAAACAGGGACAGGCTTGTATTGGCCGTTGATATGCCGACTTAAATCCTTGATTCCGGCATGGCAACTGGTACAACCGTTGTTGCCGTGGACTGATTCAGGGAACTGATTCTGAAAGGCATAACCGTCATGACAGGATTCACAGTGCTGTCCCAGCCCGGGGGGAACCTTTGCCGCCTGAACATGACCGCAGAAGACCAGATTGTAAAGGATGAGGCCGAAAAACAATCCAAACGGTGCCATCGCTATCCTTTTTCCCCAACGCTTCCCTCTGGTCATGCCGTTCCTCCCGGAATCCCTTTCGATCTGAACTTCAACCATCATCAGGCCTCTGCAGACCGGGCGCTATTTCCTGTTCTTTGCCTCATATAATCGCCACGCTTCCATCCCTCCGAAAAGCCTGACCGGATCTTTAAATCCCTTTCTTTTCAGATAACTGCCTGCCAGCAGCGTGGTTGTTCCATCCTCATCAACGAGGAGGATGACGCGATCCAGGGGGAGTTCCTGATAGCGCTTCGGTAATGCGTTCAAGGGAAGATTCACCGCCCCGGCCAGATGATGGCGATTGAAGGCCTCTGCGGTTCTTAAATCAAAAATTACGGCGTTTTTCTCCGCGGCGAGCCATGAAAACAGGGCTTTTGGTTTCACAGACAGCATCGGGACGCGGGGGGTCCGAGCACTCATCTCCTGAAGCGCCTGCGGGTCAATCACTGTCCCTGCCGGCGCCTGCGCCCAGGAAGGCAGAGAGAAGGCAAGCATGAACAGCATCGACAGTCCCGCTATCCATTTACGGTCTCTTTTCATGGTATTTTCCCTGGTTGTTTCCCTGTCTTCATTTTATTCAAAGGCCGGTACGCTGCGCAAGCCCCATTCGGACATCTGAGGCTCCGCATTGGGCTCCTTGAGGATCGGATAATCGCTCTTCAGGAATTCCCGGACATTTTTGATCTGCAGTTTTGTGAAAAAGGATGCGCTGTCCGCATGGCAATCCATGCAACCGTCAGGCTTTCCTCTGGCGCCATAGGTCAACTTTCTGTCAAGCGCAACGACGTTGTGTTCAACAGCATAGGACTGAGCGCTCGTTTCCGGATAATCAGCGGCAACCATCTTCCCCTTCTCCAGGGCGTAAACGCGATCCGCCACGTATACGACACTTTTAAAACCCCTTTTGCTTAAAGCGCTGATCATCCCATGAATGTCCTGGTCGGAAACCACAGAGGATCGTTTTAGTTCAGATCCACCGGTGGTCTTCATCTGCAGCAGGGTCAAACTCTTGATACTGTTTGCCGCCTGTCTCACCTGGTGAAGCGGGATCGGCCGGATCTCACCGTTTTTCTGTTTCTCCCCGAACCACTGCATCCTTTTCGGCACATGGGCCAGATAATGTTCATTCCGGTCTTTGCCGGAGCTGGCACGGGTCAACCAAGGCTTCCAGGGTTCACGGGCCGGGGTGGCGTAGTCGTTCGGCGAGACGGCAAGTTCGAGGTTGTCCACCGTCAAACCCGTCTCGCTGCCCGTGCTCATATCCAGAACCGTCATGGCGCGTGCGGGCTGTGCCGTGATATGGCAGCCGGTGCAGCCGATCAGGTAGAAGTGAAAGCTCGCACTGGGAAATGTTTCGGCATGCCGACGCGCCGGGTTTTTTGCTGCTTTCGGCAGGCTGCTCCGGTTCTGGCGGTATTGACCTTTCACATGGCACTCTGCACAGGTCTTCATTGCAATCCCGTCCAGGTCGTCCCGGACGCTGACCTGCGGCGAGGCGCCCTTGGCGATCTGATGCCGGAGCCGTTCACCGGCGCTGCGGCCGACCAGGGGGTGGCAGTCCGTGCATTGGAAATTTGCCCCGGCATGGTGGTTGTAAGGCGCGGTGTTCAGGGTGCCGGTATTCTTGGCATCGCCGGGGGCATGACAGTTCAGACAGTTTTTAGAGCCAACCGTGCGGCTGACGAGGCCGCCTTTCATCCGGCCCTCCGGGGTAAAGACCCGGCGGTTTTGCCATTGATAGCTCACAACCGGCCTCTTGGAAACATTCCAGATTCCCTGCGTAAATGGAAGGTGATCGGGGCCGGCCTGGGGGCTGTTGTCCGTGAAAACGGCCCCCTGAATCTTCCCCAGACCGGCGCCGGCGGTGGCTGCCCAGCGGTAATTGCGACGATCGATCTGCTGATTTCTCTCATGAAAGCGGTACCCCGGCAGGTGACACATCAGGCAATCCGCCTCCAGAACGCCGCTTTCCCGGAAATGGCTTTTCCCGTCGGGCGTGAAGCGGGAGCTGAAGTCGCCATCGTGAGAAGATTTATTGCGCGCTTCCGCCTGGATCAGGTTCATGGACAAGTCGGCCCGGCCATCGGCTTTCCGGCCGTACTCCAGCGGGCCGCCCCCGGGATGGCACCATCCACAGGCCGCCGTCTTGATTTTGTGCTGCCCGTCCAGCTTTGCACCGCCGATCCAGTCGTAGGTGGAAAGATCGATCTCTTTTGGATCCCCGTTGACTTTGCGGGCCAGCCGTCCCGCCGCCGTGAAGGGCGACCATTTGCCGTACATGCCCGGTGACAGGACCCAGGGTTTTTTCGCGTCAAACCGGTCGCTCATCTGATCGAAACCCTGCTGGAAATGATACCCCGACGTGATGATGGCGTAGCCGTGACAGCCGCCGCAGGTCTGCCGGGGGCTGTAGGGCTCATTGGGATTCCGGTCCGGCCGGATCGGTTCTCCCAACTCATTTTTCAACGGCACATCGCCGTGGGTCCAGGCGAAGGCCTGCGTCAGGAAAAGACCGACGGAAAAGATACAGATCAAGACTGTAATGGCAATAATTTTCAGTCTTTCATCCATAACCAGCCCTATCAAAACGTCTCTTGCCTTATTTATTGATCGGTATTGGCTTGATATTATAAATTAAGCCTTCATTCGCTTTGGAACCCTTTTCCACAAGCGTCTCTCTGGTCAGTAAGCCGGTCTTGTCCGTGTGGCAGGTATCGCAGGAGCGGGTCCTGTCCGTTCGTTTCCGAATGTTATGGGCAGGGGTATCCCAGTAGTTGGGCAGACTGTCAAAATTCGACATCGCAACGCCTGCATGTTTGAAACTGTCCCTGACCGTGGGAATCAATCGCAGGGTAGTCAGGGTCTTCCGGTCCCGGGGATTCAGGCCGAGCAGGAAACCGGGTTTCGCCGTCGAGCCGGTGTCCAGATGGCAATTGTAGCACTGCCGGTATTCCGCCGAAGCATGGCAGCCATAGCAGGTCACTTTACCCTTGTGGCGGGTATGGGCTGCCCGGGTGGTCAGCTTGGCCTCCTGTCCCAGTTTCGAGTGGCAATTCGTGCAGGCCGGCCGGTCTTTCACGTCCTGCTTGGACAGATAGGTGCTGCCGTCGCCGTGCATATCGGATTTCTTGTGGCAATCCATGCACAGCATCCCCTTCTGATAGTGCACATCAGGCTTACCGCCATACTCTCCTGTATATTCGGGATAGACCCGGCCGCCATGGCAGAAGGCGCAGGTTTTCCCCTCATCTTTCTTGACGAATTTATGCCCCTGGATCAAGCCGAGACCGATGCCGCCGACAGGCGGCGCCTTGACGTGGCAACCACCGCAGGAGGCATGGCAACTCCGGCAGGACTGTTGAAAAACCTTTTCGTCAAATTGCTTCAGTTCCGTTGGTGAAAACCGTTTCATCACCCCCTGCCGCTGGCCGATTGTCGTGTAGTGAAGCGATTTTCCATAGGTATCAGCAATTTGCCTGTGGCACATGCCGCAGGTTTTCAGGTTATCGGAAGGCCTCTTGACAAGATCCTTGTGGGCGCTTTCCTTGGCGCCGCCGTTCTCATTGCCTTTGTGGCAGAACATGCAGCCCGTGGCAAAGTGGGGATCTTTCGCGACCAGGTTCTTATCAACAAGATACCCCTTGTACATCTCTTCCGCCTTAACTGGCGGAGGCGCTCCCGCTCACCCTTCTCCTTCCGATGCAACCATGGCAGGAGGCTTATAGAGAAGCTTCATGGTCGCATCGCTGGTATGGCAGACCAGGCAATTGTTCTTACCGGCGGCAATCGTGGAGGATGAATAAAGGAGAAAAAAAAGGGCCGGCGCCAAAAACAACAAAAGACTCTTATTGCCCATCATAAGACTCCCTGTGATTTGATGTTGAAGGATAACAGATGGAAGAAGTCTTGTCAAATTCGACAGGTGATTTCGGAAGAGAAATATACGAGACAGCGTCACGCCTGAAGATATTTCCCCCTTGACAGGATTAGAAATATCACTATATTCTAACTTTAGAATATATGAGGAGGCTGTGACCATGAAAGATTTTATCCGGGTCATGAAGGCTCTGTCCGACCCGAACCGTGTAAAACTTCTAAAAATCCTTCAGCATAAGGCCATGTGTGTCTGTGAAATCCAGGTCGCTCTCCGGATTGCCCAGCCGACGGTATCGAAACACCTTAAAATTCTGGAGTATGCAGGTTTTGTGGGGCACACGAAGGAGGGATTGTGGGTGAATTATTATCTCACTAATGGAAGTAAAAGCCCTTACGCTGCCAGTCTGTTAGGCAATTTGAATCACTGGCTTTCCGATGACCCGGATATTAGAAATGTCGTGGCAAATATCCCCACCATCCGGCGCGAAGACATCTGTAAGAGGCCATAAGAAGTCCACTATATTCTTTGATTTACATATATAGGAAAAAAACAAAGAAGATGAACCATGCCTAAAAACGAGGTTACACAAATCAGAATTGATAAAAGCATGGTTGGCATTATTGGTCTCGAGCAGGCGATGAATGCGATGGCTTTGGTTTTTGCCCATCGTTCCGATGATGACATCGGGAATGAAATCCTGAAGCGGGTATACGAAAAGAATTACATCCCCAATCGGGCGAAAGAACTTTATGCAAAAGCCTTTGTTCGGGAATTCCGGAAGTTTCTCGGGCAATCGGTGCAGGAGACAACCTTTGAAGGTCTGCGTGTTGTTGTCCTCGGTCCCGGCTGCGCCCAGTGCAGTCGCCTGGAAATGGATGTCCGGGATGTTCTATCTGAAATGAAACTGCCGGGAGAATTGCTCCATACGACGGATATCCGGGAGATCGGTAAATATGGCGTCATGGGCGTCCCCGCTCTGGTCATTAACGACCGGGTGGTCTGTGTGGGCAGCGTTCCCCATAAGAATAAAATTAAAGAGTGGCTGACTGAGGCAACATCATCAGCAAGAAAGGAGTAGCATGATGGAAATCAAAATTTTGGGCCCGGGTTGTGCGAAATGCCATCAGGTCGAAAAAATCGTCAAAGAAGCTGTGGCCGAAACGGGTGCCGCCGCCAACATTGAACATGTAACGGATTTCAAAAGGATCGCCGAATATGGCGTTTTCAGCACGCCCTCGGTGGTTGTCGATGGCGAGGTCAAGTCGGTCGGGAAAATCCCGAAGAAGGATGAGATCAAAGCCTGGCTGAAAAAATAAAGGAGGGTTTATGTCTGACCACATCAGGAGAAAGCTTTCATTTCTGGATCGTTATCTGACGTTATGGATTTTTATCGCCATTGCTTTGGGCATCGGCGTCGGATATTTCCTTCCCGGCGTCACCCGCTTCATCATGGAGATGCAGATCGGGACCACCTCTATTCCCATTGCCGTCGGCCTGATTCTCATGATGTATCCACCCCTGGTTCGCGTCAAATACGAGGAAATAGGGAAGGCTTTCGAGAACAAAAAGCTCCTTGTCCTCTCTCTGCTCCAGAATTGGGTCATCGGACCTGTTGTCATGTGGCTTCTAGCGGTCATCTTCCTCCGGGACTATCCGGAGTATATGATCGGCGTCATCCTTGTCGGCTTGGCCCGTTGCATCGCCATGGTCATCGTCTGGAACGAGCTGTCGGAAGGAGACCGGGAAGTAGCCGTTGGTCTTGTGGCCCTGAATGCTGTTTTCCAGGTCCTGTTCTATGCGGTTTACATCTACCTGTTCGTAACCATTGCCCTCAATGCCTTCGGCCTCGTCAAGGGAGTCAATGTTCATATTTCCATGTGGGAAGCAGCCAAGACGGTCTTCATCTTTCTGGGCATCCCCTTCCTGGCTGGGGTCATCACCCGGTACGCCGTTATCGCCGCAAAAGGAAAGGCCTGGCTGGAGCAGGCGCTGATCCCGAAGATTGCCCCCGTCACGCTGGTGGCCCTCCTGTTCACCATTATCGTCATGTTCGCCACCCAGGGAAACAAGATCATCGCATCACCCCTGGATGTCCTGATCATCGCCATTCCCATGACAATCTACTTCTTTTTCATGTGGTTCGTTACGTTCTTTATCGCCATGAAAATGAACGCCACGTATCCCCAGACGGCAGCCGTCTCCTTCACGGCGGCAAGCAACGATTTTGAGCTGGCCATCGCAGTAGCCATCGCCATCTTCGGCATTGGCTCTAGCCAGGCCTTCGCCACGGTGATCGGACCGCTTCTGGAGGTGCCGATTCTGATCCTCCTCGTCAACGTGGCTCTGACGTTCAGGAAAAAATATTTTTAGAACAAATTAAGGATGTATGCATCATGATCAAGGCTTTTGCCGACTGGCTGACCTACAGTATTTTCAAGATGACGGCGGGCACCCATCTGGCCGATGCCGTCAATTTCTTCATCTACGACACCATCAAGATTATCCTGATGCTGACGGTGATCATCTATATCGTCTCCATCATCCGCAGCTTCTTCCCCCCGGAAAAAGTCAAAAACCTTCTGGCCCGAAAATCGGAATTCGTCGGAAACATTCTGGCGTCCCTGCTGGGCATCGTCACGCCTTTTTGCTCCTGTTCGGCAGTACCCGTCTTCATCGGTTTCCTGGAAGCAGGTGTCCCGCTGGGAGTGACCCTCTCTTTTCTGATCGCCTCGCCCATGATCAATGAAGTGGCCCTGGTATTGCTCTGGGGACTCTTCGGCGCCAAGATTGCCCTGATCTATATCGGCACGGGCATGGTTGTGGCGATCACGGCGGGATTCATCCTGGGCCGGATCCCCGCCGTGGAAAAGATGGTAGAGGACTACGTCTGGGAGATCCGGATGGGAGAGGTGAAGATACCGGAACTGACCTGGAAGGACCGCTTCGAACAAGCTCGCTTTCACACCGAGGACATCCTGAAGCGGGTGACTCTTTACGTCATCCTGGGTATCGGTGTTGGGGCCGTCATTCATGGCTATGCCCCTATCGATTTTGTGGCCAAATATGCCGGCCGTGACAATCCCCTGGCGGTGCCTTTGGCCGTCCTGATCGCTATTCCCCTTTACTCCAACGCTGCCGGTACGATTCCTATCGTTCAGGCTCTGATGGGCAAGGGGATGCCGCTGGGAACGGTCCTGGCCTTCATGATGGCGATTACGGCTATTTCTTTTCCCGAAATGGTCATTTTAAGAAAAGTACTGAAAGTCAAGTTGCTGGTCATCTTTGCTGCCATTATGACGGTTGCCATCATCATGGTGGGATATCTTTTTAATGCAATTATCTGAAGTAAAGGAGGAATCTTATGGCCGATACCTGTTGTGCGGAAGGAAGCAACCGGATGATCATCTGGTGCGCCGGGGCGTCAAATGTAGGACAGATGACCAACCAGATCGCCGTGGAATTGAGCAATGAAGGTTACGGCCGGCGGTTCTGCCTGGCCGGCATTGCCGCCCACCTTGCCGGGTTTGTGCGTTCCGTCAAGGACGCGGAAGACATGCTCGTCCTCGACGGATGTCCGATTGCCTGCGCCAAAAAAATCATCGAGCACGTCGAGACCCCGGTGATAAACCACTTTATTCTGACGGAATTTGGCGTTGAAAAAAAGATGAGTTCAGATCTTGACCGGGAGGCTCTGGATCTGGTCAAGGAAACGATAAAATCTGCTTTGCAGGCCGAACAATCAGCCATGACCGCCTTGCCCGCGAAGGACTGAGGCAAAAGAATTTCCATTTCACCTGATCATGAAATATTCTGAATCAGGCGTCTTTTTATCAAGATTAATGATCAGTAAACGAAAGGCGAATGCTCGTCATGACGCCGTATAAAATTTACACCCTTCTCGGATGAAAAAAGGCGACCACATGAAGAAAAAAGTCCTGTTTATCTGCACACACAATGCCGCACGTTCCCAGATGGCAGAGGGTTTACTGAGATCCCTGGCCGGCGACCGGTACGAGGTTTTCAGCGCCGGAACAGAACCCGGCAGAGTCCACCCATACGCTGTCAGGGTGATGGCAGAAATAGGCATGGATATCTCTCTGCATCGCTCGAAAAACGTGGATGAATTTGCGGGTCATCCCATAGACATGGTCATAACCGTCTGCGATCACGCAAAAGAGACCTGCCCGATCTTTCCTGGAGGCGCGCAAAAGATCCATCAAAGTTTTGAAGATCCCTCCGCGCTGACCGGATCGGAAGAGTCCATCCTTGCGGGTTTCCGGCGTATCCGCGATGAGATTAAGGGCTGGATGGTCAGCACATTTTCATTGAGCTGATTTTTTTTAGGAAGATGCATTCTTTTTCGGCATCTCCCCTTCTATAGGACAAGGGGTGAAACAGCGGATGACGACAGCAGCGTGGCAACATACTTTAGTCGATCGTTTCACCAAATGGTGGGCGCTCGAACGAATGCCGTGGCTTGACTGGATACAGCTTGAGCTCACCTCGCGGTGTAACGCTGCCTGCACGTACTGCCCCAGGACCGTCTACCGTTCGAACTGGGAAAACAGGGATCTTTCTCTCGATACCTTCGAGAGGCTGCTGCCCGTTTTGGCCAAGACGAAGATGGTCCATTTGCAGGGATGGGGCGAACCGCTGCTGCACAAGCAATTCTTTGAAATAGTAGCCAGCGTAAAGAAAGCCGGTTGCAAGGTGGGTACGACCACAAACGGAATGATGTTCGACCGTCCGGCGATCAGCAGGCTCGTCGAGAGCGGCATCGACCATGTTGCGTTCTCCCTGACCGGTATCGGCAAAGAAAACAACAGGGTGCGCGAAGGAACAGACTTCAGCAGGATTCTTCAGGCCATTGCCGATCTCGTTGCCGAGAAAAAAGCCCATCAGACCAAGAAACCGATAATCAATGTAGCCTATCTGCTGCTCCGTTCACACCTGCCCGATATTGGCAAGATCGTCCCTGTGCTTGCGGGAATCGGGATACAGCATGTGATCATCAGTACATTAGATTTCGTCCCAAATAAAAAACTCCGGGAGGATTGCCTCGTACCGAAGGATGAGAGCGAATACCAGGAACTGAAATCCCTGCTGGATCAACTGGTAGGGGATGGAGAACGAGCAGGGCTCCGTATCCATTACCATCTGGTCTCCCCTGCAAAGGGAAACCGGATCTGTATGGAGAATGCCGAGCGAGCTCTGTTTGTGTCTGCAGACGGCGCCGTTTCACCCTGCGTATTCGCGAATATTCCTGCCTCAGGAACATTCCATGTGGCAGGAGGACATGAGTCTGTGTACCGGCGTTTCACCTTCGGCAATGTTGCTGACGAATCGATTCCCGTCATGTGGTGGAGTAAACCCTATACTGCTTTCAGAGATTCTTTCGATTCAACGCTCCATGATCTCTGCGAGCGATGCCCGAAGATCTCTTCCACAGTTCATAACCCGCTTCAATCATAAACAATGGGCTCGGCGGCTCATGGCATAACCACCATTGCTGCTTTGGCAACAGCCAAATTTTTTCTTAATTGTAGATTGCCGATTGAAATGCCTTATGAATGGGTAAAATGCGACTTTACGGAAAGAAGCAGATCGCCAAGGTCGCCTCCAAAGTATGGGTGTGTTCCGGATATCAATATTCAACATTTCTATTTGCTAATCTGAAATAAAACTGTCTATATAAGATGCGCAAATTAGAAATGAGCAGAGGATCAGATTGTCCTTAGCCTGTACTCTTTAATTATTGACAGAAAGGGAGGGGATCATGATGGCAGGTCAGAATTTTATGGAAGCAAGTGATTTTATAAGGAACACCTTGAGGCTCAAGACTTTCCCCGTCGCGGTGAAGTTCTTGAAGGACAAAAAAGATTTCCCCGAGAAAACCCGTCAACCCTCCGTGGTCCTCGGGAAAAAGGTCGCCATCTGCCAGGCCGTCACGATGGCCCGGATTTATGGATGGACGGTAGGTCTGACAAAGGACGATATCATCTGCGTTCCCGCGGCCATTGCCTTCGGTTTCAGCACCTCAACGGATTCGGCTGCTTCTCTGGGAAAGCTCTTTTGTGAAGGAAGTTACTCGAAAAGCGAGGACGTTGGGCGAAAGGAGGCTGCCTCGATCACACGGGCGGAGAAAGATGAGTATGAAGCCATTTTGCTTTCACCTTTACAAAGGGCGACTTTTGAACCGGATACGGTTGCCTTTTACGGAAATCCGGCTCAGCTCATGCGACTGGTTCACGCCTGGACTTATCGGGAAGGTCAACGCGTGAAGGGAAACTTTGGAGGAAAAGTTGAATGCACCGAATATCTCCTGGCCCCATTTAAGGATCAGGTGCCGCGTATCGCTATCCCTGGGACGGGAGACCGCGTTTTTTCCATGACCCAGGACGATGAAATGGTCTTTGCACTGCCGGGTCGATGCCTCATGGCATTGGTTCAGGATCTTCAGGAGGCGGGGAAAAAAGTCGGTGCATCCTATCCTGTGCCTGTTTATCTTAATTTCCAGCCTGAATTTCCAAAGCAGTTCAAAGAACTTGGGAAAGAATTGGGCATTCTATAAACATGGGAAAGGGTGATGCAATCAAGGCATCACCCTTTCCCTCAAATCATAAGCAAGGGCTGACTTTTTATTTCTCTGTTCTGTCAAGGTTCCATAGGGGCATTCGGATCTTTCACCCATTCCATGAAGGATCCGTCGTAAATCTTCACATCCTTGTATCCCAGTATTTCCGTCATCACGAAGGCCCAGGAGGTGCAGGTCTTGCCTGTGTCACAATAAAGAATGAGCTCTTTTTCCATGTCACTTCCCACTGCCTTGGTGGCCAATGCTGCAACTTCTGCCTTGTCCTTGTACAGACCTTCTTTCGTATAAAGTAGGCCCACAGGAAGATTAACGGATCCTTTTATCCGGCCAGTGTTCGCCACAAAGGGGAGCTTTTCTTTCCCTGCATAAAAGTTTGGTCCGCGCGTGTCCACTACTGTAGTCGTGCCCAGTTTGGCAATCACAAAGGCCTTATCCACAAAGAGATTTTTGTTCCATCCGGCCTTATAGGGCTTCGCTTTCGCCTTCACCATGTCCTGAGACAGAGACCTCTTTTCCTTGACCCACTGGTCCTGTCCGCCATTGAGGATAGCCGAATTTTCCACACCGGCGAACTTCAATGTCCAGGCAACACGGGTCATATCGAACTGATCGGGAACTTTTTCTGTCTTGCCGACCAGAACGACCCATGATTTTTTATTAATCCCTGCACTGCCGATGACGTCCGTCAGATCCTCCAAAGGCGGCAGCTCGTTAAGCAATTCTCCCTTCTTGATGGCCCAGGACCCGTAAAATACATTGACCGCACCCGGGATGTGGCCTGCTTTGTACTCCTCTACCTTGCGCAAATCCACGATGACCATCTTCGAATTCTTCAGATTCTTCTCCAGCCAGTCCGTGGATACAATGGGATCGATGTCCCTCGCCATGACCGTCAACGGCAGCAACAGCAGGATAATGACCATGACCATTTTCAACCATCTCATTTTTCTCATAAAAACCTCCTCATTACTTGTTAATTGGTTTCAGATAATAAATCAGGCCTTCGTTGGCCTCAAAACCGTCCTGAATAAGCAACGCCACTTCCAAAAATCCTTTCTTGTTATTTTTTATCGGGTTCGCATGTAGAAAATCCAAACGGGATATACGCCGGGCACCATCTGATAAAACCGGTCACAATAAAAACAACACCAACGGCGCCCCACCAGCTTTGAAAATAGACGCCCGCCAGGATAATAATGACCCCCAATATGATCCTGAACATTCTATCTGTTTTGCCAATGTTACATTTCATCATCCTTATTCCCTCCTTTCCTTTCCATGGTCATACTAATGTCTCGATATTTTCGAACTCTCTATTTTAGTCCTGATTGACCGTTTCTTTGCCTGTCTCAACGACTGGGCTGATCTCTGTTTCTTCTATCGCATGAGGTATTTCAGCAAGTGGCGTCTGTTCTAAAGGTATGAGAAATACCTCCATTTTTTCTATATCCTCCAGCCATAGAGGATGGCGATGCCGGGCATAGTCCAAACGGACGGCGCCAGTCAGGATCCCCCGTACCATAGGCTGGTTCGGCTTCAGGATAATGGCCGCCATGTGCCCCAGGAAAGCGAGAATAAAAAACACAAAGAAAATGTTGTGGATCCAGGTGGCCGTCAGGACAACCGTCAACGACATATCCGGCGCATAGATGTTTTTATAGGTCTTCACCAGCCCTGAAAGGATCAGCATGGCGATGATAAAGGCCATTCCGATGTAGGCCAGGCGCTGTTCGGGCAGATATTTATGAAAAGGCGGTTCTTCCCCTTTGCCGAAAAAGTTCTTGATGACGGCAACTGACGTCTTGAAATCCCCCTTTTGCGGAATCATTCCTTTGTCGCCACGCATTCCATGGTAAATCAGATGAAAAAGCGCCGCTGCAATAAACAGGACCGACGCTGCATAGTGAACGTTCAGGGAAACAAAAAAATCACCCGCCCAGGAAAACCCCGGCAGGGAGGTGATGTAATAGCGGTTGGCCGTAGGCATCTCAAAGAACCCCGACAGCGCGAGGATCAACCCCGAAATGGCTATGACCCAGTGTTCGATCAATTCCACGGCGCTGTGGCGGATGACCAGCCCTTTTTCTCTGATGATCCTCTCAGCCATTGTCTTTTTCCTTTCCCTTAACATCTGCCTTTCGTTGAGCAAGCCACTTAAAAGCCCCGGCCGCACCAACGGCGATTCCAAGGGCTGGCACCGCCAGGACTGCTTTCCCCAGAGGATCCGTAGCGGCCATTCGCCGTTTGACACCGGGTTGCATATCCGGTTGGCCGGGTTTCTTTTTCATCGTTCCGTTAATGAGATCGAAAGGTACCGGAGAGACGTAAAACGTTGACGTACCGCCATTTTCTTTTCTACCGTAGATGTAACCATTCATCTGCTTCGCCCGTTCCTCAGCAAGGGCATCCATCTCCTTTTTCGGGCCGATGAGCAGGGCCTTCCGGGGGCATGCCTCAACACATCCCGGCAGTTTCCCCTCGCGAAGACGATCGTTGCAGAGGTCGCATTTGTACATGACGCCGTTTCCCATGAGGGTCGGCAGAACATGAAGGTAGATGCCGACGCCGGACTGCCGCTGCGGGATTTCCCAAGGGCAGACGGTCTTGCATTTGGCGCCGCCGAAGCACAGATCCTGATCGATGACCACCGCACCGTTTGGTTGTTTATGGTTCGCCGAGAATGGACAGATTGTCGCACAGGCCGGATTATCGCAATGCATGCAGCGTCTCGGGACGAATAAGGTCTTCTTCTGCCCGTTCCATTCCATATCGGCTTTATGGATATAAATAAAATTATAGGATGTGAGCCGATTGACGACATCCTTCTTCTTGGACCAGTCTTCTATAATTTTTCTTGGCCATGGCACAGGAATGGGTTCGGAAATTTTGGGAATTTTGTCCTTGTTGAGCGCCTTGCAGGTAGAGACGCACGCCGGCATCTCCCTGTCGGAACATCCGTCGCAAAGGCTGAGATCAATCAGCGTAGCCAATCGGTCTTCTTCTCTGGCATGGGCTGTATTCGGCAGGGCAAGCCCTGATAAAGCTGCAGCACCCGCAGAAGCCTTCAGAAAAGACCGGCGGCTGATTTGCGGTATTTTGGACAATTCCATGACGTTCTCCTTCTATGACATTCCAATGTACCGAGTCAGCGCCTTCTGAAAATCATCCAGAGTCCTATCCGGGTCCTGGGTCGTTTCGTCGATACAGCGCCTCATATTGGCCTGGATGATGGCAATCCCTGTTTTTTTCATGGCGGCCGTCGCCGCGGACAACTGCGTGAGGACATCAGCACAGGGGGCCTCTTTTTCGACCATTCGCTCCAGTCCCCGAATTTGCCCTTCAATTCGCCGCAGGCGGTTTAAGACACTTTTCCGATGTTCGTCCACAATATACCCCCTGGGGGTATATATAGACACTTATTTCTCCCTTGTCAAATTCTTTTTTATGATTTCTTCGCAATGACCTGTATCATTGCCCAAAATCCCGCTCTGAGAATGGATTGCGTTGAACTTTCAACGACCTGAAGGTTTCGGAACGGCGTTGACTTTTCAGGAGGGCAATGTCATAAGGCGGCAAAGAGAGATCACGGCGCCGGAAGAAAAGCCACCCTACTGGAAGGAAGCGGCAATCCTGAATATTCAAACCATGTCAAAGCAGAAAGTGTTTCAAGAGCGTTTCGCAGCAGGTGTGAAGCAGGCTGCCTTGCTCGCGATCATCAGCCTGGCGCTGGGGGTTTCATTTCAGGCCGTCCGGTCGGACAAAATTCCCTGGGTGGGGTCCTGGACAACATTATCCGTGACGACCCAATCGCTGCAGGGTGTTGCCGACATCAGCCTGTCGGAAGCTTTCGCACTGTACCGCGATAATCGCGCTTTCTTTCTGGATGCCCGCGATCCCTGGAGTTTTAAGGAGGGTCATCTTGCCGGCGCTGTCCTGATCGAACCCCCGGACGCAGGAAAGCAGGTCTCTGAAATTCGCAAACGTGCCGGTAGCAGACAGATCATTGCCTATTGCGATGGCGCGGAATGTCACCTGGGTGTGGACCTCGCAAAGGCTCTCGAAAAACAGGGTATTTCATCAGTGAAAGTTCTCATCAATGGCTGGAGCCGTTGGCGGGAGGCCGGTTACCCTATAGAAAAGGGGAACCCATGAAAACAAAAATCATGGCTTTCTGCTCATCACCGGTTCTGTCCCTGGCTTTCCGGGTCATTCTCGGCAGTCTTTTCCTCTATGCCGGCATCGCCAAAATCGTCGATCCGATGGGTTTTGCCCTTTCCATTTACAATTACAAACTGCTGCCGGATGGTTTGATCAATGTTGCAGCAATCCTGCTTCCCTGGCTGGAGGTTATTATTGGAGGGAGTCTCCTGCTGGGCATCGGAGCAACAGGTGGCGCTCTCATCGCTACAGCGCTTTTTAGTATTTTCGCCGGCGCATTGACCATCAATCTGATCCGGGGCCTTGATATTGCCTGCGGATGTTTTTCAACAGCCGCCAGTGGGGGTTCCATCAACTGGTTTTATCTTCTTAGGGATCTCAGCCTTCTGCTGATGAGCCTTCAGGTCCTGCTCTTTGACCAGGCGTTCTTCTCCGTGACCCGGCTGCGGAAGAAATAGCAGAGAGATTGTCACCGGGCTGAAAACGACCGGCGGATGGGATCAATAGATTATCGTTCAACCGTCATCAAAAAAGGCTATCACTGCCGATGGAAAAACATCCCGCTACTTTTGAATTAGAGAAAAAATCCACAATCAAAAAGCTGGAATTACCTATTCCAACCAATCCGGTCATTATGGCCGCCCTTCGTGCCCTTTACGCCGGTGGCCCCAGGAACCACTGGCTTCCTGATTCCTCCGGGCGACCATACTATCGCTACGATGCCCGCGACGGCAGAGTAACGCTTTTCTTCAAGCCGCCACCCGATTTCGGGAGTCGCTTTAATCTTTCGAAGGCAATATATTATACGCCCCGCCCCGCCTTCATCTATTCCGGCAGTCTGAGGGCAGCCGTTCAGGGCATGTCCGTTGAGACGGCCGATGTCTTCCTTATCCTCATGGCACGTATTGCCAAATTGCGAGACCCGGCCCGTGATATCGCCAGGATCAGTCTAGACGAAATTGCCCAGTTCCGTGGCGTCAACCTCCGTCACGGCAGCGCCCAGAAGCTCCATGACGATTTCAAGAAGGAAATTTTGAGGCTGGCCGATCTCTGTCTGACCATGACCTGGCGGGATTATGCAGGCGGAGGCAGCGTCACCTACGGCAAACAGATCCCTGACCGGCTACTGGACATCGTGGATATCGAATATAAACAGGGGCAAGAAACATGGACAGCGTTGCGCTTTCGCTGCGGTCAGGCGCTATCGCACTTTCTAAACCCGGATGGCCTGCGCTGGATCGGTTATTACAGCCGGTCGCTATTGGCACTCAATCCCTATCACGAGGCCTTTACCAAGAAACTGGGCACCTACTGGACGATGGTGGGCGTCATTGCCGGGAAAAAGGGACGGCCAGCCCGTGCCACACCCAATACCATTCTGGATTTCTGCGGTGAGGAGATCCATTGGCGCAATCCCGGCTATACAGTGGACGCCTTTTTCAAAGGCCTAGACCGGCTTGCGGAAATCGGCGTCATTTCCGATGCCGATATCACCGAGCCCCCGAGCCGCATCAAAGGATATTTCAAGAAATGGCTTGAGATCCCGATAACCGTCACACTGTCAGATAAAATCTGGTCCATCCGTGAAAAATCAACAGGGATCTCTCACCACGGGCAAAAGTCGCCAAAAGAACAGGGCAGACCTCAAATCACGGCGGTTCCCATGCCCAGATGTGCCGGGGATTTAATCGACAACCCACGCCTGATACGGCAATTCAGGACCGATTACTATCTGCACCAGGACGAACTGGCACATGCCCTAGACATCAGCCGGCAGACCCTGTCCAACTATGAGCGGGGCCTGCGTATCCTACCTGAAGATAAAGCCATTAAAATCCTTCAAATATGGCAAAGAAAGGCAAAGGCTGACTGAACACCCATCCCCCAATCAATCCATACCCAACCCCTGAGAAAATCACACCCATCCTCTAAGTATGTTCATCTTCGCATCCCCTCTCGTATGGAATCCTTCAGGCTCACGCCGTTTTACCCTGTCTTAACCAGTTAAAAAAGTATTAACATGGCAAAGTGATCACGTTGTGAAATCGGCAGTGGTGTATGAAGATGAAAAAATCCACATTTAGGAGGGACGCCATGGATTTTGTAAGATTAACAGTGAATGAAGGCATCGGCAGAATCGCGCTAAACAGGGGAAAAGTCAACGCCATCAATGAAAAGGTCGTCGAAGAATTAACCGAATGTTTCCGGGGACTTTCTTATGATCCGGGTGTGAGGGCAATCATCCTGACCGGCGAAGGCAAATTTTTCACTTTCGGTTTTGATATTCCGGAATTCCTGCATTATACGAGGGAATCTTTTGTCCGCTACCTGACGAAATTCACCGGTCTTTATACGGATATCTTTCTCTATCCCAAACCGGTTGTCGCTGCCCTAAATGGTCATACGATCGCCGGCGGGTGCATGCTGGCCATCGCTTGCGATTACCGGATCATGGTCCCGGGAAATGCGAAGCTCTCGCTTAATGAAATTAAATTTGCCTCCTCTGTGTTTGCGGGAAGTGTGGAAATGATGAAACTGTGGCTGGGACAGAAACAAGCGGAAAAGGCCATTCTCAGCGGAGCCATGTATTCGGCAGAGGAGGCCCTGCAACTGGGGCTGATCGATCAGATGACCACAAGAGATGATCTGGAGACCGAAGCGATGAAAAAGGCCCGGGAATACGCCTCGCAGGACAGCACCGCCTTCAGAAGCATCAAGAAGCTCCTACGGCAATCGATCGCAGAAGAGATGATGCAACGGGAAAAGGCATCCATTCTCGAGTTTGTCGACATCTGGTATTCGGAAAATACCTGGAAACAGCTTCAAGAAAAGGTGATCCGCCCATAGGCTTTTCGATTTCTGAGCCTGAGAAAATTTGATAGGATGGATAGGGTGGAATACCATGTAAAATGGCTTTACCGCTTGCGAACCATGTTCAAAAGCATTCAGCATTATTATTGTTTAACTGATATCATCGGAGGTGACTTATGAAACCGCAGGATCGTATTAAAGTGTTACAGAGCAAGCTGATGGAAAGAAATCTGGCCTGCGCCCTGCTCGCCTACTCACGGGATATTCTCTATTACACGGGCACGGCGCAACCGTCCTACCTGGCCGTATGGCCCGAGAATTTCCGGCTTTTCGTAAGAAGCGGCTTTGACTTTGCCCTTCAGGACGTATTCATCGACAGAGAAAAAATCGAGGAAGAGCGCCGCCTGGAGAATATCGGCAAAAAAATATTCGCCAGAGAAAAAAGCGGACCGCAACGGATCGGCGCCGAGCTGGATGTTCTGACGGTCGAGCAATTCGGACATTTCCGGAAGGCCTTTCCCGATGTTGATTTTGTCAATATCTCACCCCTCATTCTGGAACAGAGGAAAACCAAAGATCCCTCGGAAATCGATAAAATCAGAAAGGCCTGTAAGGCCATCCATCAGGGACACGAGGCCGTCCTGGCGACGTTAAAGGACGGCATGACCGAACTGGAGCTGGCTGCCGCTGTAGAAAATGCCCATCGCCTGGCCGGTCATGAGGGGATCTTTTTTATCCGGCAACCGGACTTCTTCATGAGCCGCGGCCCCATCACCTCCGGCCCCAACCTCTTCAAAATCAGCGGCGTCGTTTACACGATCACCGGTGTGGGGCTGAGTTCATCGGTGCCGGCAGGACCTTCCCTAAGGAAAATCGCAAAAGGCGATCTGGTCATCGTCGATATTCCCACGCTGGTCGATGGGTACCATGCGGATCAGACCAGGACCTACTGCCTCGGTCAAGCCACCGAACCGGCCAGGGCTATGTATGGGGACTTGAAAGCCATCGCGGATCATCTCATTACACAAATGAGACCGGGCATGAAGTGCAGCGACATCTACCGGATGGCCGTGGAAAAGGCAAAGACGTTGGGAAGGGAAGGTCAGTTCCAGAGTTTCGGCAGGGGAAAGATTTCCCGCCTGATCGGCCACGGAATCGGACTGGAGCTGAATGAACCGCCCATCCCTTCCGAGTATGACCATTCTCCGGTGGGCGAAAACTACGTGATCGCCCTGGACATGCACATGATGGACAGCGACGTGGGGGTCGTCAAGCTGGAAGATATGATCCTCATCGGAGAGAATGGCAATGAGATCCTAACGAAAAGCCCGCGGGAGCTCTTTGAGATTTAAAATCTTAAACAATAAAAAGGCGAGCTTAAAGTAACGGCGCCTCTATGATATTTTCTTAAGAACCGGAAAGCGAAGAGAAACCGTCGTGCCTTTGCCCAGTGTGCTTTCAATTTCCATCGATCCCTCATGAGCTTTCATGAGATGTTTTACGATCGATAAGCCCAGGCCGGTGCCACCCATTTCCCGGGACCGCGTTTTATCGATGCGATAGAACCGCTCGCCCAGTCTGGGGAGTTCGCTCTTTGAGATCCCGATGCCGGTATCGGTGATTTTGATAACGATAGACTCCTGAACCTCAGGGGATGCCGTGATGGATACGCTGCCCCCCTCGGGGGTGAATTTCACGGCATTATCCAGAACATTAACCAGGATCTGCACCAGCCTGTCCCGATCAGCGCAGACCCTGGGTAATCCCGGTTGAACCTCTCTCTGAATCCTTATATTTTTCAAAGCAGCCCTGGGGCTGATTAATGTCAAAGCCGTTTCGAAGACATCATCGAGGGCAAGTCCTTCCAGATGAAGCTTTGTCTCGCCCAGCTCAATACTGGAAAGGGTCAGCAGATCATCGACCAGCCGGTTCAGACGCTGGGCGTTTTCATGAATGGTCAGAAGAAATTTCTGCGCTTTTACACGGTCATCGATGGCTCCCTGCTGGAGCGTTTCCACAAATCCGATAATGGCCGTCAGAGGCGTCTTGATTTCATGAGTCACATTGGCCACAAAATCAGCCCGGACCTGCTCGAGCTTTTTCAGGCGCGTCACATTGTGAAAGACGATCATGGTTTTGGGGTCCTGCCCGGGCAGGCTCTTAACGGAGGAAATATTCACATCGAGGATCATGGGATTTTCATCGCCCAGAGTGATTTCCTCTAAAACGATCTCTCCCGCTTGCCGGAAGCGATTCAAGGCGTCCTGCAATGCAATATTCCGGAAGGCCTCCATGGGCGTTTTTCCTACGATATCAGCATATTCACGGCCGATCATCTCGGCCATGCCTTTGTTGAGACCCTCGATCCGGTTCTGACTGTCCAGGACCATGACCCCTTCGGCCATACTGGCGAAGGCGGCGCGGAGCTTCCATTTTTCCTCATTGGCCACCCTGATTCTTTCCTGAAGTTCAGCCACCATGTCGTTAATATTCTTAGATAGCTGTCCAATTTCATCCCGGGAATCAATCATCAGCATTCCCGAAACGTCTCCCCTTCGAATTTTATCCGTAAAGGCCTCAATTTCCTGTATGGGGGAAATCACTTTCATGGAAAAAATAAACGCCACAATCATGGATAAAATAATGATCAGAAGCAAAACCTGAAAGATGGAAAATCGGAGCTTATCGACCGACCGGTCAACCTCCAGCATGGGGCGCGACAGACGAAGGTAACCCTTGAGATGTGAACCTTCATACAGCGGCAGGGCCACATAGAGCATATCCATCTTGAGCGTCTGGCTGTAACGAGTGGCTGTGCCTTTCCCTTTTACACGGGATTCCTGGATCTCAGAGCGGTTCAGATGATTGTCCAAATCCTTTGTTTGACGGTTCGAATCCAACGTCACCAAACCCCTGGCATCAATCAACGTCACCCGCGCACGGGATCGCTCCGCCAGGGTCTGAGATTGTTTTTCAATCTCCCTTTCTGGCATCAACGCAATGATCTGTGTCTCTGCCATCAGGTCCTCCTCAATCCATCGGGTCAAACCTGTCTTGAGCTCCCGCTCGATGAAAAAACCGGCAAGGACCACGGCCAGCACGGCAATGACCAGATAGGTCCCAAACAGCTTGTAAAAAAGACGGGTCGTCATTCTTTGGACTCGCAGGATGATTTATGCCGGACGCTCTTCCCCGTTACCATGTAGACCACCATATCGGCAATACCGGCCGCGTGGTCGGAAATCCGTTCCAGGCTTTTGGATATCTGCATAATATACAACGACGCATGAATTTTCCGGGGGTCTTCCAGCATAAAGGTCAAAAGCTCTCTGAAAATCTGTTCGTTCAGCTGGTCGATTGTATCATCTTCTTCGCGGACCTTTTTCGCCAGTTCAACATTCTCATGAACCAGGGCATCCAGGCTTTCTTTGATCATGGATCGGGCGATGTCCGCCATCCGGGGAAGATCGATGTAGGGCTTGATTTGCGGCACCTCGTTGAGAATAATTGCCTTTTCAGCGATATTGGACGCCATATCCCCAATGCGTTCCAGGTGGCCGTTGATTTTGATGGCCGTCGTAATGAAGCGCAGATCGCGAGCCGCCGGCTGTCGCAATGCCAGCAGGCGGATACATTTTTCCTCGATTTCCACATCGATCTTGTCGATCTGATCGTCATCGCAGATGACCTGCCTGGCCAAGTCGGAATCACGCTCCAGGAGGGCTTTGACGCCCCGGTCAATAGCCCGCTCTGTCATGGCGCCCAGGTAAAGAAGCCCGTTCTTGATTTCCTGGAGTTCCCGTTCATATTCCCTGCTGGTATGCCGTTTCTCTTCCATTGATTCGCCCCTTTTTAACCGAACCGCCCGGTAATATATTCTTCCGTCTGTTTGACGTCCGGATTGGTGAAAATCTTTTCTGTGGTGTTGAACTCGATCAGTTTCCCTATATAAAAAAATCCTGTATGCTCCGAAACGCGCGCCGCCTGCTGCATGTTATGGGTCACGATGATAATCGTATATTGCTTCTTCAACTCGTCGATGAGTTCTTCGATCTTCGCGGTGGAGATAGGATCCAGCGCTGATGTCGGTTCGTCCATCAGCAGGATATCGGGTTTCATGGCCAGCGCTCTGGCAATACAGAGTCGCTGCTGCTGGCCTCCGGACAGGGTCATGGCGGAGTGATCCAGGATATCCTTGACCTCATCCCACAAGACAGCCTGCTTTAGACTTCCTTCAACGAGGGTTTCCAGATCCCTCTTGCTTTTAATTCCCGACAGCTTCGGTGCGTAGGTGATGTTGTTGAATATGGATTTCGGAAATGGATTTGGTTTCTGGAAAACCATGCCGATGCGCCGGCGAATCTCGACCGGGTCAACGTCCGGGGCGTAGATGTTCTTCCCCTCAAAGAGGATTTCTCCTTCGACCCGGGTACCGTCGATCAGGTCATTCATCCGGTTGAGCACTCTGAGCAGGGTCGATTTCCCGCAACCGGAGGGTCCGATCAGGGCGGTGACGCGGTTTTGTTCAAAATCCATGGTGACGTCAGTCAGTGCCCGGAACGAACCGTAAAAAAAATCCACATTTCTTGTTTTTATTATCACGTTCTTTTCCACGATTACCACCTTTTTTTCCTTCTCATGGAACTTCTGATTAAGATCGCAATCAGATCGATGCCCAGTACCAGGCCGACCAGAACCAACACGGTCCCATACTGGAGAGACCTTGTCTGTTCGATATGTGTTCCGGCGGTTGCCAGGACATAGATATGATAAGGCAGGGCCATAACCTCGTCAAAGATTGATTTAGGGAGGGATGCCGTAAAGAAGGCCGCCGCCGTAAACATGATCGGCGCTGTTTCCCCAGCGGCGCGGCCAACTCCGAGGATCGATCCGGTCAGAATGCCCGGCAGCGCCGACGGCAGGACAATCCGGGCGATGGTGCTCCATTTGGAGACACCCAGAGCCAGGGAAGCTTCCCGGAATGTCTGAGGCACTGACTTCAGCGCCTCTTCCGAAGCGCCGATAACCGTCGGCAAAATCAGGATTCCCAGGGTCAGAGACCCGGCAAGGATACTGGATCCGAATTTCAGGAAAACAACAAAGAAACCAAGACCAAAAAGCCCGAAAACCACGGAAGGCACACCGGCCAGGCAATTGACCCCGATGCGGATGATGCGAATCCAGCGTCCCTGTTTTGCATATTCCGTCAGGTAGATCGCCGAAACGACCCCCAGGGGCAGGGCTACGGAAATAGCCCCGATGGTCAGATACAGGGTGCCGACAATCGCCGGCATGATCCCGCCCGCCGTCATGGAATCTGTTGGTGGCAGGGTCAGAAAATCCCAACTGATGGCCCGGAAGCCATGAAAAAAGATATAGGTTAGAATTCCTATGAGTGCAGCGGTAATGATCAGCGCCGACAGGCGCACCACACCGAAGAAAATGGTCTGTTTAAAATAACGCCATTTGATGTAGGATTTCTGGTTTTCAACTTTCACAGCGTTCCCGATCCTACTTCCTTGAATTTATTGGAAAAATAATCGGCAATCAGATTAAAGGCCAGCGTCACAAAAAACAAAACGATCCCCGTGGCAAACAAAGCGTGATAATGCCCGCTTCCAAAGGGAGCTTCGCCCATTTCTGCGGCAATGCTCGCCGGCATGGGACGGACCGAATCAAAGATACTCTGCGGAATGGCCGCAGCACCCCCGGCAACCATGAGCACGACCATGGTTTCGCCAATCGCCCTGGCCATACCCAGAATAACCGCTGTGGAAATACCGGACAGCGCCGCGGGAATAATAACCTTGATAATCGTTTCATATTTCGTCGCCCCCAGGGCATAGGAGGCTTCCTTAAACTCCCGGGGAACGGCGTAAATAGCGTCTTCGGAGATGCTCGATATGGTAGGAATGGCCATAATCGCCAGCATGACCGAGGCGTTGATGATATTCAGACCTGTCGGCAGATCAAAGGTTTCCTGAAGCCACGGGGCTACAATCACCATGCCGAAAAACCCGAGCACAACGGAAGGAAGTCCGGCTAAAAGTTCAATAATGGATTTCAAGTACTCTTTGATGGCGCCGGGAGCGATCTCCGAGATATAGATGGCGGAAAGGACTCCCAGGGGTACGGCGATGAGACAGGCAAAGAATGTAACGACTAAAGAACCCACAATCAGGGGCCAGATCCCGTATTCCGGGGGATCATAGGTGGGATACCAGGCAGAACCAAAGATGAATTTGAACACCGATATCTGCTGAAAAATGGGAATCCCTTCCCGGAACAGGAAGATCACAATCAATCCCAAGATGAGCACGGAAAAGAATGCAAAACAGGCAAAAAGATTTCTAATAATGATTTCCCTGAAATGTCTGGTCACAGTTCACCTGATGGATTTAATTTTGAACACGCTGACCTCCCCTGGAGACCCTTTGAAAATTTGTTTTCCGGGGAATGACGATGCAACTGCGGAGATTATTTCTTTCCCTTCTTCGATGTCTCTTTTGCCACTGGCAATGGAACGAATCCTTCCTTCGCGACCAGTTTCTGTCCCGCAGGACTCAGCACGAATTTTATAAATTTGGCCACTTCACCTGCCGGCTGCCCGTTGGTGTACATATACAAATCCCTGGCAATTGGATATGCCTTGGAAATGGCGGTTTTTGCAGAGGCCTGGATATTGTTGACCGTCAAAGCCTTGATCGATTTGTTCACATAGCCCAACCCGATATAGCCAATCGCGTATTTGTTTTTTGAGACCGCCTGCACGATGGCACCGCTAGATGCCTGCATCTGGGCCCTGGGCGTCACCTTGGCCTTGTTGAGAACCATTTCGGCCCATGCCTCAAAGGTTCCGGAGCTGCTGTCTCGGGAGACGACCACAATCTGCAGGTCATCCCCGCCGACTTCTTTCCAGTTTGTGATTTTACCCTGATAAATCTGGCTCAACTGGTCGATGCTCAGGTTCTTGACTTTGTTTTTCGGATGGACAATCGGAACAATCCCATCGATCGCAACAACGGTGGTAACGGGATTTACGCCCTTTGATTTGGCCAGTGCCACTTCATTCGCCTTGATTTCCCGTGATGAATTGGCAATGTTCGTCGATTTATCGATCAGGGCTTTGATCCCATCGCCGGACCCACCTCCGGACAGGGAAATATTGACACCCGGATTCGCCTTCATATAAGCTTCCAAAGTCGCTTGGGCGATCGGAAGCACAGTCGTCGAACCCTTGATGACGATTGTTTCCGCAAAGGCCGCGCCGGCGCCAAATAACAGACACAACGCAATCAACATAAGTTGTTTTAAATACTTGCTCATTTCTCTGAACCTCCTCTTTTTTTTCCACAAGATAAAGGAGAATTGTTACAATTTGATGACGGAATCGTGAAGATTTGTTGAAATGTTGCCTATGTCAGATCGGCAAATTTATAGCCGAGCCCGCGCACTGTCAGAATATATTGCGGTTTTTCCTTGTCTTTTTCAATCGATGCCCGGAGACGGCTGATGTGGACGTCAACCGTCCGGGGTTCAACGAAGGCCTCGTCTCCCCAGACATAATCCAGCAGTTGATCGCGACTGTAAACCCGGCCCGGGTGCTCCGTAAAGAACTTGAGGAGCTTGAATTCCCGGGAACTCAGATCGACCTTTTTCCCGTCCACCGCGACGGTGCAGGATCCAAAATTTACAGAAAGTCCCTGAAAGGCAAAGGTTTCGGAGAGCTCTTTCTGCTGCCGGCCTTCATAACGGCGCAGTACGGCACGGATCCGGGCGATGAGTTCCCGGACGTTGAATGGTTTCGTGATATAGTCGTCTGCGCCTAACTCCAGCCCCAGAATTTTATCAACCTGATCGGACTTTGCGGTCAGCATGATGATGGGCAGGTTTTGTGTTGTGGCATCGCGCCGGATCAATTTGCAAACCTCTAAACCATGAATGCCCGGGATCATCAGATCGAGAACCACCAGGTCCGGTTTTGCAGTTTTCACCCTTTCCCAAGCCATCTGTCCATCATAGGCCTTGATGACAGCAAAGCCTTCCTGTTCAAGGTTATAGGAAATCAGTTCGACAATGTCTTTCTCATCGTCTACGACCAGGATTTTTTTCTGCGCCATCATTCAGTTCCGATCTAAAAATGATTACTCCGGTTTCACCGCATGAACCTTGATGCTGGAGATTGTTCCCTCAACCGCTTCCATGATTTTTTCCGGCGCCATGTCCAGATGAGCGACGATCGCCTGAGCCGTGGGGTCATTGGCCATACACTCAATGGGGAACAGGGATTCTTCCATGATCCGGACGTCCCGGAAACCTGCCTGCTCAATCACGCGGAGATACTCATCTCTCATTACGGCCCCGGACATACAGCCCACATAGGCCGCGATGGAATTCATGATGAAATCTGGCAGCGGCCTGCGCAAAACAATGTCGGAAACCATCAGCCGGCCACCCGGTTTCAGCACCCGGAAGGCCTCCCGGAAAACCCTTCCCTTGTCCGGCGCCAGGTTGATGACACAGTTGGAAATAACAGCATCCACGACCTGATCGGCAACCGGCAGATTCTCTATTTCCCCCAGGCGGAATTCGACATTCCCATAGCCGCCCTTTCCGGCATTTTCCCGCGCCTTCTGGACCATTTCCGGCGTCATGTCCACTCCGATGACTTTCCCCGTTTTTCCGACCTGGTTGGCCGCCAGAAAACAGTCAAATCCGGCGCCGGCGCCAAGATCGAGAACGGTTTCCCCCTCCTTCAAAGAAGCCAGGGCCAGAGGATTGCCGCATCCCAGCCCCAGATTGGCCCCTTCGGGAACCGATTTCAGGTCTTTATCGGCATAACCGATTTTCTTACTGATCTCCGCTGCCATATCCACGCCTCCGCAGCAGGAGTTAGCAGGCAGACAGCAGGGGCCACCCGCCTGAGCGATTTGTGCATAACTCTCTCTGACAACCTTTTTGACAATCTCCTCTTTCATGATCAACACTCCCATCGTCTCTCATTCATTGATATTATATCATCTCTTTCATGACCGGTCCAAGCATACCCTTAACCATTTCCGTCAACCCTTCCACCTTGATCAGGGTAAAACAGCAAACCTCCCCGTCCTTTTCCCAACTGACCAGGGCCAGTTTGTCACCGGTGGCGATCAGATCATCAAGTTGATCAGGGCTCAGAATTTCACTTTTTGATAAAAAATCTTTTTGACCACCTCTGTGGTCACCATATAGAGCGCCACAATGGCCAGCATAATCACGAGAAATGACAGGGGCAGCGGAACAAACCCGAATATCCGGCCCAGCGGGGTAAAAGGGAAAATCAGGGTAACACCGGCAACGATGAGCGTGGCCATGAGCAGATACCGGCCCGGCCTGCTCTTGAAGAAGGGCCTCCGGCTGCGAATGACCAGCACAATGACCGAAGCCGAAATCACGGACTCCATAAACCAGCCCGTTTGAAATTGAGCCGGTGTGGCATGGAGAATCAGCAGCAGGACGCCGAATGTCAGGTAATCAAAAACGGAACTGACCAGGCCAAAGGTGAGCATAAATTTACGGATGAAGGCGATATTCCAGCGGCGGGGTCGGTCGACCAATTCCGGGTCGACGTTATCGGCAGCGATGGTCATCTCAGGAAAATCCGTCATCAGATTGGTCAGCAGAATCTGCTTGGGCAGCAGGGGCAGAAAGGGAAGGAAAAGGGATGCCCCGGCCATGCTGAACATGTTTCCGAAATTAGCGCTGGTGGCCATGAAGACATACTTCAAGGTATTGGCAAAAGTGGTCCTGCCTTCCCGGACCCCCTGCACCAGAACAGCCAGATCTTTTTCAAGGAGAACAATATCCGCGGATTCCTTGGCCACATCTACGGCCGTATCCACGGAAATACCCACGTCCGCCGCATGGAGGGCGGAGGCATCATTAATGCCGTCGCCCATATAACCCACCACATGACCCGCCTTTTTCAGGGCCAGAATGATCCGCTCTTTCTGGTTGGGTTCGATTTCAGAAAAGACATCGACGCGGTCCACTTGATTCAAAAGGGCTCCATCACTCATCTGGTACAACTCCGGACCGGTGAGCATATTGGCATGAGCGATCCCCACCTTTTCGCTGACGGTGGCGGCTACCAGACGGTTGTCCCCCGTAATGATCTTCAATGAAATGCCCAGTTGTTTCAGACCACCAATCGTCTCCACAATATTTGCCTTGGGCGGGTCGAAGAAAACCAGCAGTCCCGAAAAGGTCATCCCCGCTTCCTGATCCTTGCCGATGGCCGTTTCCTGATCCATCTCCCGGAAGGCAATCCCCAGGACGCGGAAGCCTTCACCACTGAGTTTTTCAAATTGTCCTTTAATTTTTTCACGCACCCCGGCCATATCCACGATGGTTCCTTCCGGTGTTTTCGCCGAAGAACAGACATCCATGATGTTGGTCAGCGGACCCTTGGTCACCATCAGACGGGTATTTCCCTTGGACACCAGGACACTCAGCCGTTTGCGGTTAAAATCATAGGGAACTTCATTTAACTTTTGGTAACCGGACAGATCGGGCTGGCGATAGGACCGGATCGCTTCATCGATGGGATTTGTAAATCCTGACTCGTAAAAGGCATTCAGGTAAGCATGGAAAAAGACCTCATCGCTGGGACGGCCTTCCACATCCAGGGCGGCATGCAGGCGCACCGTTCCTTCTGTCAGGGTGCCCGTCTTGTCGGAACAGAGTACGTCCATGCTTCCGAAGTTTTCAATGGCGGCAAGCCGTTTCACAATCACTTTGTTGCGTGCCATGGCTTTCGCGCCATGAGCCAGATTGATACTGATGATGGCAGGCAGCAGTTGCGGCGTCAGCCCCACCGCCAGGGCCAGGGAAAAGAGAAAAGCCTCTAAAACGGGACGGTGAAAATAGACATTAATGACAAAGATTGCCATGACCAAGGCCAGCGTCACTTCCATCAGAAAATACCCGAACCGGGCCACGCCCCTCTCAAATTCCGTTTCCTGGGGCCGTAATTTCAGCCGCTCCGAGATTTTGCCGAATTCCGCCTCTTTCCCTGTGAAAACGACGGCGGCAGTGGCGCTGCCGCTGATCACGTGGGTTCCCATGAACAGGCTGTTGGTCCGTCCGCTGAGCGGCGTTTCCACCGGCAAGGGACCGACCGTTTTTTCCACAGGATAGGTTTCGCCCGTCAGGGTTGCCTCATCGACAAAGAGATCTTTTGAATCCAGAATCAGGGAGTCTGCGGGAACAGCATCCCCGGCATTGAGAGTGACGACATCTCCGGGAACCACCTCCTCCAGGGGAATATCTTTGGTTTCTCCATCCCGAAGCACCGTCGCCTTGATTTTCACAATGGCCAGAAGCTTCTCAACAGCATCGGCAGCCCCTCTTTCCTGCCAGAAACCAAGCAGACCGCTGACCAGCACGATCACCAGGATGATCACCGCATCGGTGGAATCCTGAAGGAAGAGGGAAAGCCCTGCTGCAGCAAGCAGGGTCAGAACGATAGGGTTCTTGAATTGAGACAGCAGAAGGGTGAGCGTATCAGAACGGCCGGGCGGTTTGAGAAAATTGGCGCCATAACGCGCCAGCCGCTGCCGGGCTTCGTCGTCCGTTAATCCTTCCGGATGCGTTGCGAGCTGCTCCAGCGCCTGCGCGGATGATACACTCCAGAATGCAAAAAACGGTTTGTCCATAAAATGCCTCTCTGAAGAGTTCAATAGCGGCAGCGTTGATCAGGCATGGCGCCAGCCTTCGACCACCAGTCGCTTGAATCCCATAAAGGCATTGAGGTTAATCCGCAGCGGGACTTCCGGCAGTGCCTGGGGCACGAAAACGGTCACCCCTTCTATCGTCTCCTGCCTATAGTTCCGGGGATCGTGGGGGTTGCCGAACCGGACGGACGGCCCGGGCTGATAGGGAATGCAGCACCCTTGGACGGTAAGGTATTCCAGATACAGGACCCCTCCACTATGAAGGGCATATTGACACGCTTCCGGCGTAAAGGTAAGCATCGACCATCTCCTTTTCGATTCTGTTTTGATAATATCACGCTTTATGATCATACCACAACAGGCGATTGAGTTTCAAACCGCAGCGTTCGCCTTCCCGGAGGGCATCCATTTTTCTGTGCTTCTCGATCCTGCCCTCCACCCAGAGCGCAGAAGTCGCTAAACTTGAAAAATGATTTGATTAATTACGAATTTATGCTATATAAGTAGCCTATCTTGAAAGGAATTCATGAAAATTAAAATTCTGCGGATTCCCTTTTAAGGGGTTAAGGAGTAAGGCGCCGGTTCCTATGAACGACATCACATCCACCGAAAAACTCCTTGATATTATTCGGGGAAAAAAGAAAGCGTCCCAGCCGGCGGCCCTAGCGGACAAAACACCCCTTCCCTCACCGCCTAAAAAAATCAAGCTGGCTTTCGCCGGGAAGGTGTCCCTGCAGAAAAGCATCTTGGTCGGTATCGATATCGGCCACGATTTTCTGCGATTGGTCAAAACGACAAGATCTTCTGATAAAAATTGGCAATTATTAGACTATCAAAGCATTCCCCTGAACCGTCTGGCGCGAAAGGGAACGCCCGAATTCCTTAATTTTCTGAAAAACGAAATTACCCGGTTTTGCGGATTTTATCAAAAGGTCAATATCTGGGCGATCATGTCGGCAGCAAATGTCAACGTTCGTCATATCCGGATACCGAAGGTCGCGAAAAACGAGATTGAAAATTTTGTTTTCTGGTCCATAAAAAAAGAAGCCCCCTTTAATGAAAATGAAACCCTGCTGGATATAAAAATTCTGGAAGAGATCACCGATCAGGGTGTTCCCAAATGGTTCGTCATGGCTTACACCGCGCCGAATCGGGAAATCGAAGAAATAAAAAATATTTTTTCAAAAATCGGGTTACCTCTGACGGGCATCTCCATTGTCCCCTTTGCCGTCCAGAATATATTCAGAACCGGATGGATGCCGGCGCTGGATGGAACCGTGGCCAGTCTGTTCATCGGTAATGATTTTTCCCGTATCGATATCTATTCCAAAGGGACTCTGGTCATGACCCGCGGCATCAAGGCCGGCATCAACAGTATGGTCGAATCCCTGTCGGAATTTCTTCTTGAACAAAACCAGGGAACAACGGATGCAGCAAAAGAAAAAACACCCGCTATTGGCATGGAGCAGGCCAGGAAAGTCCTTTTCAGTCTCAGCCCGGATTCTAAAGCTTTAAAAGAGCAGGATGCCGGGTATCTCCTGACCGAAAAAGAAAAATTCCAGATTATTCTGCCCGCCCTGGAAAGGCTTGCCAGACAGATCGATCGAACCTTTGAATATTATAACCAGGCTCCGATGAGCAAGATTTTTGTCACCACCGCCATGAACATTTACCAGCCCCTGATCGCTTACGTGGGTGAACAACTGGGGATTGAAAGCGAGGTCCTGAATCCCTTTGATCACAATCTATCCGGCATCGACGGGAGCGTCCGTACAGAAAGCCTTTCAGAAAGGGTCGCTTTGACACCGGCTCTAGGGATGGCCCTTTCCAGCAAGACCCATACGCCGAACCTCCTGTTTACCTATAAAGACAAACAGCTTCAAACGAAAAGTACCCTCATCAAGGTTGGCGCTTTTGCGCTTCTTGCTACAGTCGCAATCCTATCCGTGGGTGTTTTTCTGTATGAGCTTAGCGTCAGCAGCATAAAAAAGTCCGACATGAGCCGCCTGCAAAAGCAACTCACCCAGTTTCAGCCAAACGTAAATAAGAGCGATATCCTTCAGTTGGCGGTCAAAGCCAAACAGCAGAAATACACCTCCAGGTCTTACAGTGAAAGATACCGCAGCATGGCGGTTCTCGGTGAACTTTCCGCGCTTACTCCTACCCATATCCGCCTGATCAATCTCAAGGCCGATTTCGGAACGATTCTGCCGGATAAAGTAACGGACAAAGCTAAGGAAACGCCGAAGGAGGCGGGTAAAGAATCCGCGTCGGGAGAAAAGAAGGAGCCTGCGAAGGAAATGCAAAAAGAACCGGCCGGTGGGAAAATGGGCAATCTGGTCGTGGATGGCGTTATTTTCGGAGATCGCCGGACGCTCGAATCCTCTTTGGCCGGCTATATCATGAATTTACAGGCTTCGCCGCTATTCCGGCAAATATCCATACAAAAAAACAGCGTTGAACGCATCAAGAAAAGAGATGTTCTGCGTTTTACGATGAACATGAAAATCCTTTAAAAATGATTATGCCTTTAAACGCATTGAAATTAATTAATCGCCGAACCGTTATCATCTACCTGACCTGTCTGTCAGGATTACTGCTCTTTATCATCGCCGGGATCATCCCGACGCAACGGTATTCAGCCGCCCTGGACAGGAAAACCAGAGACCTGCAGTTTCAGATTGATGAACAAAAGAGTCTGCAGCCCATTTACCAATCCCTGAAGGCGAAAAGCCAGACCGGCACGGTCAGTGTACTGCCCACACCGGAAAGGAACAAACTTTCCAGAGATTTAATCAGCATGGTTCCTTCCACCTTTGGAAGAATCGCAAAAAATGCCGCGATGGATACCCTATCGGTGGACCCGGACGTCAGCTCCCTGGCAAATCAGCCCCGATATCTGCTGGTTCATGCCGTCGTCCGGGGAGATTTTTTCAGCTTTCGTAAATATTTAACCGGTCTCGGGGAATTACCCTATTTTGAGCGCATCGAAGAAATTGAAATACAGCAAAATCCGGATATCATGGAATTCAAGATGAAGATCTGGCTGGCGCTGAATTAAAGTCATGGTAAAGAATTCATCATGCCAAAGTTGACGACAAGACAAATGATTATCTTAGGTGTCATGGGGGTGGTGATCCTGTTCGCTGCATACGAATTATTTTTTGCAAAGGGCAAAAAGCCGGTTACCGTCGATACGGGAAAGAACATCACGGAACTCAATACATTCATCAGCGAGATGACCGTAGCGATAGGAAAGGATACACCCTCGCCAGTGGATGCTTACATGATCAAGCGGGCTGAGGCAGGCTGGGCAAGGGATCCATTCTACGAGAGAAATACTTATAAGGACTGGGCCGTTACGAAGGATCCGGCACAGGCAGGGGGCGCCTCAGCACAGAAAAACCAGTTCAATTACACAGGCTATGTCGCGCTGGGCAACAAACAAATTGCCATCATCAACGGAATCGAATATGGCGTGGGTGATGCATTAGACGTCGAGGGCTATATTCTGAAGAAGATCCATCCTTCCAAGATTATTATCTTCAATAAGGAGAGTAGGCGTTTTTTTGATGTTCTCTTGCAGGATTAAAATTTTATGGAGGAAAGGCCTTGAATAACAGGAAAAACAGGATCAACCTTTGCTGGATGTTCTGTGCCTTCTTTGGGGTCATGAACCTGGCCGGATGTGCCGGTGAAAGTCCTATGAAAAAAGACCCCTTCTTTGAAAAATGGCAAACCATGGAACAAACGTCAAAAGGTCATTCCCCGGTGGCCAAATCGCGTACGCTTGATGTACAGGATATCATTTCAAAAAGCGGGAACGCCAGGAACGAGGAAAAACCTGTTACCGCGGTCAGGCGCCTCCCGACCAAAGAGGTCAGCCTCAAAATGCGTCAGGCGGATGTGAAGGCAGTTCTCCGGGCTCTGGCTCTCGCGTCGGGGTTGAATATTCTGATCAAAAACGAAGTGAAGGGCGATGTAAGCGTCGAGTTCAAGGCGGTGCCTTGGGACCAAGCCTTCAAAAGCATTTTACGTAACCAGGGACTGACTTATGAATGGGAAGGCAATATCATCCGGGTCATGTCCATGGAAGATCAAGAGCGGGATCTCAAGCGCAGATCTAATGAGGTTAGCGGCAGATCAATGGAACAGTTAATGACGATCGTTGTCCCCATTGAATACGGCAAACCGAAAGACATCTCAGACAATCTCAAGGATTTCTTGACAAAGGATAAAGATGGTAAGCCCATCGGGTCGATCAAAGTCGATGAGCACAGCAATTCCCTGATCATTTCCGCCATCCGGCAGGATTTAGACCAGATGATGACCATTATCGAGAAAATCGACAAACCCACCTACCAGATCCTGATCAAGGCCAATATCGTGGAAGCGACGAAGGATACGGCGCGTAATCTGGGCATCCAGTGGGGCGGCGCCTATAAGGGTGTTGTTGGGGGCCGGAATGTCTATGTTACGCCCGGCGGGACAACAGCGGCAGGAACTGCACCGACGGATCCGATCGGCGGCAAATATACGCCCACTACCGGATCCCCGGGTCTCACAGGTCAGGGATTCGGTGTCAACTTTCCTGCCGCGGGGTTGACGGCGGCTGGCGCAGGGTCTCTGGGTCTGATCTTTGGGACCATTGGCGGCAATGTACTAGAGCTGCAATTAAGTGCCCTCCAGCAGGACAACAAGATCAATATCCTGTCCAGCCCTTCCATCACGACCCTGGATAATCAGATGGCCTATACGGAAAACGGTGAAAGGGTTCCTTACGTATCCACCTCCTCCTCTACCACGGGTACCACACAGGATGTAAAATTTGAGGATGCCGTCCTCCGGCTGGAGATCAAGCCTCACGTGATCGGTGAAAAAAATCTGAAGATGGAAATCCTGGTCAAGAAGAACGAGGTGGACAATACCCGAAACGTCCTGGGAAACCCCTATATTATCAAGAAAGAGACCAAAACCACCCTGATTGTTAAAGACGGTGAAACCATCGTGATCTCCGGGTTAACCAAGCAGCGGACAGACGGTACGGAAAGCGGCATCCCCTGGCTGAAGAATATTCCCGGACTGGGCTGGCTCTTCAAATCAAGTGGGACAGGCGAGTCCATGGAGGAAGTCCTCATCTTCATCACGCCGACCATCCTGCCACCGCAGGGGATTGCGGCAGTCCCGACGACGACGGACAAGCCGGTCGAAAAGGCCCCATCGGAAAAAGAACCGGTGAAATAGAATTAACGTGAAGTATGAAATATTTCAAAATATTGAATCTTATCCGGGAGCCCTTCTCTAATTCACCCGAGCCCGAGTTTTTCTTTCAATCCCCCAAGCATGTCCGCTGTCTGCAGAAGCTGGAGCTCGCCATCCGTCTCCGCCGGGGACTCAATGTGGTGATCGGTCATGTCGGGACGGGCAAAACGACCCTGTGCCGTCATCTGATCCTTCACTTCGCCACGACGAACGAGGATGCCGATCCTGTGGAAACGCACTTGCTGATGGATCCGGCTTTCACCACCCCCCTGGAATTTTTATCCACGGTGGCCCTGAGTTTCGGCATCACCGAAAAACAGAAAAAGCAGGAAACAGGCGATACCGAAACAAGCGAGTGGCAACTCAAGGAAAATATCAAAAACTACCTGCTGAAAAAGGGAGTCGATGAAAAGAAGATCGTTGTTCTTATCGTTGACGAGGGGCAGAAACTGCCCGATTTCTGCCTGGAAATTCTACGGGAGTTTCTCAATTTCGAAACCAACGAAAACAAGCTGCTGCAGATCGTCATTTTTGCTCAGAAGGAATTTCAACAGATTCTGGACCGTATTGAAAATTTTGCGGACCGGGTGAACCTGCTTTATGTACTGGAGCCTCTGAATTTTCAGGAAACCCGGGATATGATTCAATTTCGCCTTGTCCAGGCCGGTACGCCGGGAAATATTCCAGCGTTATTCACCTCCTTGGGATTGCTGGCCGTATATCGGGCGACCGGCGGTTATCCCCGGAAAATCGTTACCCTCTGCCATCAGGTTATTCTGGCGCTGATTATCCAGAACCGGAAAAAAGCAGGCTGGTTCCTGGTTCGTTCCTGTGCCCACCGGCTTGCATCAGCCGGTCCATTATCCAAAGCATGGTTGCTCCGATGGGTTCCGGGGATTTTGATGGTTTTCCTCGTCGCCATGACCTTGATCATCACCCAGCCGATTCAGGATTTCCTGGTCTGGTATGACGCGTCGAAAACTGCCGAGGAAGCGGCGCGGAAAGTGGCGGAGATGGACGCCATGGCGGTGAGGAAGGTGGCGGAATTCAACAAGCAGACCGGACTGGGTGTGAAGACCATTCACGAAATGGCAACTGTTGTCAGTCAGGGCCGGGCCGTACGGTCCGCCGACGGCAAGACCTGGGTTCTCTATACCGAGCTTGTAAAAAAAAGCACCCCTGCGGTCAAAAAAGAAACGGATGCACAGGTAACGGCCCGCTATCCGGAACCAGATAATCTGGGGAAACTGGTCCTGAAAAATGGGAGAACCATCTGGTGGATGCTGTCCAACTTCTACGGAGAATGTGATCAAAATATCTTCAGATCCGTGGCCCGTGCAAATCCGCACATTAAAAATCTCGGCAGGGTGAAAGCGGGGGAGACCATTCATCTGCCGGCGCTTCCTGTGAAAAGAAGTCCGCTACCCGCCGACAAATACTGGGTACAGCTTGTCGCCTCAAAAAATCTCGAAGAAACCTACGAGTTATACAAGGCCTATCAGCCGACCTTACCCTCGCTGCGTTTTCTTCCCTATTGGAATCCTCGTCAGGGTGTGGTATTTAGTATTACCCTGAAAGATGGTTATCCGGATGAGGCGTCGGCTGCCAGAAGTATCGCCCATCTGCCGATGGTTCTTGCCTCCGGAGCAAGAGTGTTAAAAAATTTAGATCAAGATACGGTTTTTTATACCCGTTGATTGGGTTTCTGATCCCGAGGAGATATGAAAGTTAAAAAGAAATTAGGGGACATGCTGATCAAGGCCAATCTGCTGACGGATGAACTGCTCAAGCAGGCACTCCAGGATCAGAACAGGGTTAATTTGAAACTGGGGCAGTATCTTGTCCGCAAGGGTCTCATCGGCGAATATAACCTGGTTGAAACACTCAGTAAGCAGTTAAATATCGACAAATATAATCCCGATAAATATCCCTTAGACCCCAGCCTGGCCCAGCTCATTCCCATTGAGTATGCCCAGAAGTATCAGATCGCACCGATACGAAAAAAGGGCCGTCTTTTAACCATCGCCACCGCCGACCCGCTGGATATCCATGCCCTCGACACGATTGAAAGGATGACCAATTGCGAGGTGGAACCTTCGGTGGGCACGGAGCGGGAAATCAATCAGTTGATCAGCAATCTTTATGGCATCCAGTCAGGCTTGGGCACGGCTCTGGAAGACTTGGAGATTGACGCCCGGGTGGAAAAAAGCAACGAACAGGATGAGGATGTCCAGGTTGCCTCTCTGCAGGATATGGCCGGGGAAGCGCCGGTGATCCGCCTGGTCAATACGATTTTTAGCCAAGCTGTCCGTGAAGGGGCCAGTGATATTCACATCAGTCCCCAGCAAAATAGCGTTCAGATCCGGTTTCGCATGGACGGCAAGCTCCATGATGTGCCGGCACCCCGCAAATCCAGTTTTTTAGCAATCGTGGCCCGGATCAAAATACTGGCCAACATGGATATCACCATATCGAGAGCGACACAGGACGGGCGTTTCACCCTGAAGATGGACAGAAAAGAAATCAATGTCCGGGTATCTTCCATTCCCACGATTTATGGAGAGAATCTCGTTCTCCGGCTCTTGGACACCAGCGGCAGCGTCTATACACTGGATGGGCTCGGCATGATCGCATCGGATATCAACAAGATCCGGTCCATCATCAATAGGCCCTACGGGATGATATTAAGCACCGGTCCGACGGGCAGCGGGAAGAGTACCAGTATTTATGCCATTCTGAATGAATTGAACCGTCCGGACAGCAACATCATGACTCTCGAAGATCCGGTGGAATACCGGATTGACAATATCCGGCAAGTTCAACTCAATCGCAAGGCGGGGATGACATTCGCCAGCGGTCTCCGGACGATTCTCCGCCAGGATCCGGACATCATCATGTTGGGAGAGATCCGCGATCCCGAAACGGCAGCCGTCGCTGTTCAGGCCGCACAGACCGGACACCGACTCTTAAGCACGGTTCATACGAATGACGCGGCAGGCGCCATCAGCCGGTTCATTGATATGAATGTTGAACCCTTCCTGATCTCTTCGGTGCTTTTGGCCTCTTTTGCCCAGCGTCTGGTGCGAACCATCTGCCCCTACTGTAGAGAAGACTACCAACCACCGAAAGAGGCGCTGCAAGCGGTAGGGCTCGACGGCGCTGAAGATGCTAAATTCCAGCGCGGTAAAGGGTGCAATCAATGCATGAATACGGGTTATAAGGGGCGAACCGGCATATTCGAGGTTCTGATTAACGATGAAATGATACAGCACATGATTCTGGAAAGACGGCCGGCCCAGGAAATAACCTGGGAAGCGAAAAAAAGCGGGCGATTGCGAACCCTTCAGGAAGACGCGGCCAGCAAGGTCCTGCTGGGGATTACCACCCTTGAAGAAGCTGCGACCGCCGTCATGATGTGAGATCGTAATGCCTAATTTCTCCTACAAAGCCATCAACGCAATCGGTACGACCGTCTCCGGTGTCATCGAGGCCGACTCGGTCGACCTGGCTGCCGATCTCCTGTTTACGAGGGGATATATTCCTTCGCACATCAAAGCGCAAAAGGCAGCTTCCCAATCGCCATGGCGGGCCAGATTTCGGAAAATAACGGATCATGTGCCGACGACAGATCTGATCCTCTTTACCAAGCAGTTCCGCTCCATGCTGCATGCCGGGGTTCCCTTGATGAGACTGCTACAGGTTTTAGAGTCCCAGACGAAAAATCCGGCTCTGAAACGGGCGATCACCAGTATGACCCGGAGCATCAAGGAGGGATCCACCCTGCATGCCGCGATGGAAAAAAACAGCCATATCTTCTCTCCCCTCTATTGCAGCCTGGTGAATGCCGGAGAGGTCAGCGGCAGCGTGCCGGAAGTCATGGATCGGCTGATCTATATCATCGAACATGAGGAAAAAATCAAATCCGACATCAAGTCTGCCCTCCAGTATCCGTTGATGGTGACCGTCGCACTGGGTATCGCCTTCTTTGTCCTGTTGACTTTTGTCATTCCGAAGTTTGCGGTCATGTTTTCCCGGGCAGGTGTCGATCTGCCTTTACCGACCCAGATCGCCATGGCCATGTACAAGTTTATTGCGGTATACTGGTATCTGGGTCTGGGAGGGCTGGCCCTCCTGATTTTCGGGCTCAGGTTCTTTCTCAAGACGGAACGGGGCAAATATATAAGAGACGCATTAATCCTCCGCATTCCCCTGGTCGGTTCCCTGTTCATCAAGGCCATCATGTCCCGTTTTGCCAGCATCTTCTCCATCCTGCAGTCCAGCGGCGTACCCATTATGATCTCTATGAAAGTATTGTCCGATACCATCGGCAACCGGGCCATCGCCGCCGAGTTTGATGAAGTCCGTGAGCGGATGCAGGAGGGAAAAGGGATATCCGCTCCTCTCAGCCAGGCAAAATATTTTACCCCCATGGTCATCGACATGATTGCCATCGGGGAGGAAACCGGCAATATGGAGGAAATGCTCCGTCAGGTGTCCATCCATTACGACGATGAAGTTTCCTATGCCGTGAAGGGGATGTCCGACGCCATCGGTCCGATTCTGGTGATCGGGCTGGCCGCCGTCGTCGGTTTTTTTGCCCTGGCCATCTTCCTGCCCATGTGGGATTTAACCAAAGTGGCGACGCATTGATTTATGAAAAAAAAGAAGGTTCAGATCCAGATCAGCCTTTATATCCTGATTCCCTTCACAGCCAGCGGGATCGCCCTGATCTGGGTGCTTCTAACAGAGCGCGTCAGCCTTTATATCCATTCAGGCGGTGCATCGCCCTGGACTTTCTCCTTATGGGTATCCTCTGTTTTCATTGTGACTTTCTTAATAAGTTTAGCGGTCATCCGGCTGATCCTGGAACCGGTCATCCGGTTTATCAGGAAAGCGGAAAGTCTGCCCGTTTATCCCAGGGCCCCCGCGGATGATGAACCGCAACCACGTGACGCCATCGAGCATTTTACCCAGGTCTTTAACCAGATTACATCTATTCTGAGTAAAGTCGAGGCCAAGGAGCTATTCCCCGGCATCGTGGGTCAAAGCACGGTGATGCGCGGCATCTTCACCCAGATCCTGAAGGTTGCCCGGACGGATTCCACCGTGCTGATCTCCGGAGAAAGCGGCACGGGGAAGGAGCTGGTGGCAGCGGGTCTGTTCGAACACAGTTTTCGCAGGGACAAGCCTTTTATCAAATTGAATTGTGTCGCCATTCCGGAAGGTCTCCTGGAAAGTGAACTCTTCGGCCATGAAAAAGGGGCCTTTACGGGTGCAACGGCTCAAAAAATCGGGAAATTCGAACTGGCCCATGAAGGAACGATTTTTCTCGACGAGATCGGGGATATGCCCCTGCCCACCCAGGCGAAGCTGCTGCGTGTTCTTCAGGAAAAGGAATTTGAGCGGGTAGGCGGCAATCAGACCATCCGGGTCGATGTGCGCTTCATCGCCGCCACCAACAAAAATCTCCTGGAAATGGTCAAACAGGGAACCTTCCGGGAGGACCTCTATTACCGCCTCAATGTCTTTTCGATTCATCTGCCCTCCCTGCGGGAACGAAAGGAGGATATCCCTGTCCTGGTACAGCACTTCCTGGAACAGATGGCGAATCCCGTCACGCTGTCTCCCCAGAGCCTCCAGATTCTGACGGCCTATTCCTGGCCGGGAAATGTCCGGGAACTGCAGAACTCCCTGGAAAGGGCAGCCGTTTTGACGGACACGGGCTCCATTGAACCCCCGCAGCTTCCTGATCAGGTTACCGGCGTTATCCCCAATCATGTTCTTCAGAACCCGGAGTCACTCCTCTCGAGACCTATTGATGAACGACTGGACGATGTCGAGAAGGGTCTCATCATCGAGGCCTTGAGCCGCTCGGGCGGTGTTCAGGTCAAGGCGGCAGAATTGCTTGGTATTAATCAGCGCAGCCTCTGGCATCGCATCAAGAAGCTCGGCATCGACGTGGAGACGCTCAAACATCAACAAAAAATGTAGAGAATCCTTCAATTCTTGATATTTTTCAAAATCCTTTCAATTCAATCACTTATAAAATTTCCCCTCAAATATAATTTATGGATGGGCCGATAATTTAAAATATCTAATAATAACAATAAGTTAACAGAATATAGCTTTTTTTATGGCCTTTGTGGGCACCGGAATGATAAATATGGCACAGTCGGTGCAGAGAAGTTAGTCAAAAAGAGCCAAAAAATAATAAAGAACAGAGAAGGAAAGTCCCCCGGAGGGCACTTAAAAAAGGAGGTAGTTAAAATGAAAAAAACAGGATTGAAAAATGAAAAGGGGTTTACCCTCATCGAGATCATCGCCGTTCTCGTTATTCTGGGGATTCTGGCTGCGGTCGCCATTCCGAAATATATGGATATGAGAACAGACGCTGTCCTAAAAGCAGCAGGGGGTGCCAATACCGAGTTAAACGCCCGTGAAAGGCTGACATTGGCGACATGGAAGCTGAAGGGTTGCAGTGGCCTCTATGGGGACCTGAATACACCGAATCCTGCGGCGACGTGTGATGCCGGTACTGTTGCTATCGTCCCAGCTACGACTATCTTGGGACCGGATTGGGGTAATGGTGCGGTCATTGCGAGTGGAACCGCGATAACTTTTCAAGGCAAACAGGTAACTTTCACCAGAACTGCACAACCATCGGAGAACGAACCTGCTAACTGGACGGTAGCTGTTAATTAAGCTCAGATTTTCAGTTAGTTTAACATACGATCGAACACCGCAAGAAAGATTCTTGAGAGTTGACAGCACAACCGTGCTGTCAACTTTTTTTTACCTGGTGGCGGAAAGAGCGGACGGCCGCCTTGTTTCCATCGGAATCACATAGCGGAATCAGCAGAAGAGGCGCCTGAAGCACGGCAGGCATCCTCAATCGTTTTGTCGGGATGGAGATTGAGAAGAAAATCGGAGCAGGGCAGGCAGAGGATCTCCCCCACCATTCTCCGCTCACGGCCGCGGTAAAGAAAGATCGCCCTGCTCTCCCGATGCTCGTCCCGGAATGATTTAAGGCCTCTCAGATCGGCCGGCCGGATCGTCGTTGTATTTTTTACCTCCAGCGACCACAATCCCTGGGGTCCATAAACGACAAAATCGACTTCAACGCCTGAGCGTGTTCTCCAGAAATAGAGATCACTTTTTTCCTGCGAATAGGCAAGCCAAGCCCTCAGGTGCTGCGCCACAAGCCCTTCCAGGGCCTGCCCTTCCATCTCTTCAGGCATATCAAGCGGTCCCCTTGGCCGCAGGGATCTGAAAACCCCCGTATCGAACAGGTAGAATTTCGGATGCACGGCAAGTTCCCGCTTTGCCCTGCGCGTAAATACAGGCAGGCGGAAACCGAGGAGAATATCCTCCAGGATGCCGGTATATCCCTCCACGACTTTTCTCTCCACCATGCATTCCCGGGCAACGTTACTCAAGTTAAGGAGGGAGGCATGGGAAAAGCTGATCGCCTCCAAAAAACGGGAGAAATTTCCGATATTTCTCACCAGTCCTTCCATCTGGACCTCTTCCCTCAAATAGAGGGCGGCATAGGAGCGCAATGTGTCACCCGGGTTTAACGAGGAATAGACAAGAGGAAGCAGACCTTGTTGCAGCGCCTCCTCGATACGGAAGCGTTCTCCAAGCTCTGAGGCCAGGAAAGGGTGCATGGACCGCAGCAACGCCCGGCCTCCCAACAGATCAACGCCGGCCCTCTTCAGCTTTCGCGCACTGGAACCGGTCAGGATAAAGGTATAGCCGCGCTTTTCCTCGATGAGCCGGTGGATGACAGTGAGCAGCTCCGGAACCTTCTGGATTTCATCGATCACGAAGCATTTCCGCTCCCCCTGTCCGCGAACGATCTCGACAAAGCGCTCCGGTTTCGCTGAAAATGAACGTATCAATTCGGGATCGAGCAGATCAATATAGCAGGCGTCCGGAAAGCGTTGTTTCATGAAGGTCGATTTCCCCGTTCCCCGGGGACCGAAGAGAAAGAAACTTTCTCCAGGAGGAGTAAAAAATCGGGGGATCGTTTCCATATTGCGCCTCAAAATGGTATTGTCGATTCCATATTTACATTTATGCTCTTAAAGTCAAGAATTAATTTCAATATCATTATGGCGTTTTTCCGATATGCCGTCATGAAAGGACAATCCCATGAGTTACTGGTCTCTTAATAACCTGGCCAATACCATTTTAAAATTTAAAAATGATAACCCTTCCTTGAACATCAAGTAATTTGACAAGGCGCTGGTCATGAAAAAAGATGGTACCGTTATCTCTTCCAATCGGGGGTACGTTGTAAAAGAAAGGGACGTGAGTAAAAAATGACAAGGAAAGATCGTCCCCCATTTGCATATCTGCTACAGGAATAAGATATGCAAATGGAAAGTTGTAAGAAAATTCCCTTGATGTTTTAAACATTTCAGAATATTTTGGGGCCATGAAGCTATTCAGTAAAATCCACATCAACCACCGGGGATTCACCGTGATCGAGATGGTTGTTGTGCTGATTGTCCTTGCCATCGTGGGCACCGTTATTGCGTACCGGCCGACAACAACCAGCAACGACCTGATTGCCCAGATGGAAATATTGAAATCCCACCTGCGCTATGCCCAGATCAGGGCCATGAATGATACGGTTTCCTGGGGGATTCGCATTCCCAATAACAACTCCTATATTCTTTATACAAACAACAGCCAGGCCACTTCACAGCTTCCCGGTGAAACGGCTCAGACGCATACCCTGCCGACGGGTGTCACCATTGCGGGTGGTGTGGGTACAACTTTCAATTTTAATGATTTTGGTAAGCCGGTTGATGCCGGCGGCGCTGAGATTGCGACGGCACAGACCATCATGTTTTCACAAGGGACGACAACGAGCCCCATCACGATTACAAAGAACACGGGATACATTCCATGAGGCGCCGATTATTCGGATACGCACAGGGCTTCACGCTGCTTGAAATCATCATCACCATGACGGTGACTGCTGTACTGGCCACCATGATATACACCTATTTCGGGAAGGCCTTTACGGAAAGCGTTACATCCATTACACGACTCAAGAGCTCCGCGGCCCTGCAACAGGTCATGGAGAACATCACGGCAGATTACAATGTCTATCCGAAATGGCGAAGCGGAACGGTTTACACATCTGCCAGTTATGTGATTCCCACGAACTTCAACGGGCATTACTATAAATGCTCGACGGCGACAGGTACAAGTGGCGGCTCAGAGCCGAACTGGCCATTTAATAGCGGAACCGTTTTGGACAATACCATTACATGGGTGGAAAGCGGCAGTCTGCGGACACTTCGTCCTCTGACAACGTTGAAAACCAGCGTCGGTGCGGAAGGCACTGACCAAGATAACACCTATGGGAAATATCATGTCGTGAAAAACAGGTTCACACAATTCCTTAACAATGTTGACCAGGACAACGATGCCAGCGGCGCCAATAAAATTCTGAAAGTTACCTTAAGAAACGACAGCGGGGAAACACAGACAGCATTGTTTGTGTCCGATTAAAGATCTTTTTGATGAAGAAAAAAGGATTCAACGAAAAGGGTTTTACCATGATCGAACTGATTACGGCCATTGTGATCGTAGCGATCATTAGCGTCATTGCCGGCATGGGACTGGTGCAAATCGCCAATGCGTACCTGCTGGCAAAAAAAAGCACCGTCGCGGCTCAACAGGCGCAGATTGCCCTGGCCAGGCTTTCGAAAGAGCTCTCCGCCCTTAAATCCATCTCTGTCGCTTCGGCGACCTCCATGACCTATGTTCAGTCGGATGGATCATCGCACACGCTTGCCTGGACGGCTGCCGACCAGCCTCTGACCGTCGACGGCGATACGTTGATTGACTAGGAAGAACAAATGAAAAGATTAAATCAGAAAGGAAACATCCTCCTCTTCGCCGTTGTCGCCATGACCGCTATTGCGGTTCTCGGGACGGGAATCTATTTCATGACGACCACCGCCACCTTTAGCGGCCTCGGTGCCAATCAGCAGAACAGGGCCTATCAGTTGGCCATTGCCGGCCGGGACTACGCGCTGGTGAAGAATCTGGGCCTCAGCAACAGTGGTGATTACACAATGTCTAACGGAGATATATTCCGCTTGGTCATCAGTGGTGATACGATCACCTCAACGGGCATTGTCAACATAGGTACCCCCTACGAGGCCAAACGAACCATCATGGTCACCAAAACCGGGTTCGGCAGCCAGGCGGACATCAGCTTTGCCAATTTTGCGCCAAGTATAAAGCAAACACAAGCCGGTTATGTCAATGTCGACCAAGCGGCAGCTCAAATTTCACTGGGCCAATTCCAGGCCAGTCAGTTTGGTTCCGTCTGGTACGGCGGAACCAGTGCCCTCGGGAATTGTCAGAACGGGAAATGTGATTTTGGAAGCGGATTCAGAACCTATTTTCTATTTAAATTAGAGCGTCAATCAGCAGATATACCCCATGGGTTTACTTTCGCTTTCTTTAATGGTGCCGACAACAACAACTCTTCCGCAGGAGGCGATTTCGGCATGCCGGAGCTGCTGGCCTACGGAGGTGACTCGTGCACTTCACGAAACTATCTTAATGTCTGTACCGGTTACCTGGATGCTGCGGGAAAGGGCATTAATCCACCGAAAATAGCTATTGAGTTTGATGGCCGTCAAAATGCGGGGTCGAATTTGTATTGTCACCCCACTTTTTCCGGTAATAGCGATAGTCGCAACGACGGCGCAAGGAATCACATGGCTTATGTTTTCTGGGGTGACAATACAACGGCCTGCTCCAATAGAGAAAACTCCCTTACCTATGACGACAACAGACATGGCGCCGGCGGTGCCACTGACCCGATCAATGCAGTCTCGACAGATGTGACAGATAACAATGATTATTATGTAGGCTTGTCGCCATTTGGTTCAGGAGACTCTAACTGGTTGTTTTCTACGACCAAAGTATATGCGGTGCGCGTGGAAGTAACGAGAGCTTCGGATAAAAATACCAATAATAAATATTTTTACACGATCAATACTTGGATCAAGCGATGCAACAGCGATACGATCAGTGATTCGACATCCTGTTCTGAAATACCGACATATACGGATTTTAACAATACCAAAGCAGCATATAATCCTACCACTGACCCACCCACGCTGAAACGAACGATCGAATTAGACCCGTCTTATCATGTCAAGTTTAATCAATTCCTCTTCGGATGGACAGCGGCGGCCGGTAGTGCGAGCAGGGAACAATTATCCCTCAACAACTTTCAGATGTATTTCATCAGAGAATCGGCAGCATGTGGTGGCTATGGCGTCTGGAACAATCTTGGAAGTAGTGGGAGCACCACCTATTTCAAAATCAATGGAACGGGCTGCACCGGTATCGTTAAAGATTCTTTCATCGGAAACATTGGTCCTTCAGGAAGCATCAATGGATATACAAACTCCTCTTGTACAACCGCCTCGTCGCCGTTATCCATTTCATACGACCAGGCGGTGAGTGCTGATACCAACAAGAACTGCGCGGTAAACTTCAGCGGTACAGACAAATAAAAAAACTGTCCAGGGGCAGGTCTTGAATGAAGCGAAGCGTCAATCACGAAGTAAATTCAGTATTTTGCGTGGATCAATGATGTCGGCTATCGGTAGATTTCCCGTCTGTGGCCGATGCGGAGAATCAAGCAGTCATTTTCAATGATGGCATAGATCACACGGTAATCTCCGACCCATAATTTTCTTAGTCCGGCAAATTCACCTTTCAGAACAGGATAGGCATCCGCTCTTTCAGAAAGCTCGTCTTCAATCTTATCAAGGATTCTTTCTGCATCCGTTTGATTCAGATGTTTCAAGTCACGTTCGACGGACTTTTTGTATTTGATATTAAATGCCAAGCGATTTCCTCAACTCGGTGCCGGAAACAACGAGATCTTTCGGGTCGCGAAGGCGATCAAGAGCAATCCGCAGATCAGCAAAGTCTTCGATGTACGCTTCAAGGGCCTTTTGGATGTGAAAAGAACGGGGCCTTTCGGTTTCCTTCGCGATTTCATCAAGATTTCTTGTCAAATCGTCAGGAAGTCTTACGGATACGGTGGATCCCATAAAATATCTCCTTAAATTATTTGTGTGACATCGTACACAATGTCTGCAATGTTTGCAAGAAAAATATAAAGGGTCGTGTCTTGAATTAAGCGAAGCGTCAATCACGAAGTAAATTTAGATTTTTGCGGGGATCAGCAATATGGAAGGGGCTGTCCTCTGATTTAATCAGGAACAGCGCCTTGTTCCATTTTATTGATGATCTGCGCCTTACACCTGTTGCAGAATGCGCCCGGGTTGCCAGTATCAGAAATTTCCGCTTATCCGGTTTTTTTGTTTTACTTATCCGGTAAAAACATTATAATAAGCAGTCTTTGTGTCGGTAGGGATCGATTCAATGTGGTGGCGACATTCAACGCAGGAACAGACACAGCCCTATGCTCAAATACAGCCGGATTCGCCAGATCATTGAAAATAACGGCCTGATCCTGATTGCCCTGATGATGGTCGCTATCTACTGGACCTTTGATTCCGTTGCGTCGGGCCAAAATTTGACACGCACCCTGATCGCCGCGCTGGTCATTATTTACGGGATTTTTACACAGTCTTTGATCAATTCCCGCAAAGCGGCCCTTGAAGAAAAAGAGAGAACGCAGAAGCAGTTGATCCAGTCCGAGAAGTTAGCGGCCTTAGGGGCTGTCGCGGCGGGCGTTGCACACGAAGTGAAGAATCCGCTGGCAATTATTGTTCAGGGCATCGAATATTTAAAATCCTCTCTGGGCTCAGACGCCCGCCTGATGGACGTGAGCGACCGGATCGAAAAATCGGCGCTGCGGGCGGATAATATTGTAAAGGGTCTCCTTAGTTATTCCCGTCAGATATCCATCAAAATGGAAGAGGGGGCCATGGTTCCGATCATTGAAGAGACCCTATCCTTTGTAGAGCATCAACTCCATCTGAAGCGGATCACGGTAGACCGGCAATTTTCCCAGGCTCTGCCGGTGATCATGATGGACAGCAACCAGATGAAACAGGTTTTTACCAACCTATTCACGAACGCCATTGAGGCCATGCCGGAAGGAGGCATCCTCGGCATTCGCGCCGAAACGGCAACCGGTGAAAAGGGTCAGCCGCATCTGCGGGTCGTGGTTTCCGATACCGGAGAAGGAATCCCGGAGGACATAATCCGGAAGATTTTTGACCCGTTTTTTACAACGAAGGAAGAGCAGAAAAACACGGGGTTGGGTTTATCCATTACCAAAGGGATCCTCGACAACCATCACGGAACGATTGAGATAGAAAGTAACCCCGGCAAAGGAACGCGTGTCATGATCGAACTCCCGGCCGGCAGGGGTGAGAATCTTGCGGGGTTCATAAAAGGAGGACAAGCTGATGGATCTTTTTAAGACCAGATCTTCCGAGGTTAAAAAAACGATACTGATCGTCGATGACGAAGAGGATTTCTGCTTTTTCGTCAAACTCAATCTGGAGCAAACCGGAAAGTTCGACGTATTGACAGCCACCAGCGGCGCTGAGGGCATTAAGATGGCGATCAAGTATCAACCTGACCTGATCCTTCTGGATATCATCATGCCGAACATGCCGGGTACACAAGTGGCCGAGGAATTACTGAATCATAAAGCCACAAAAGATATTCCCATCATTTTTGTCACCGCCATTGTCAAGAGAGGGGAAGTGGGTCCGCGGGATGATAAAATCGGGGGAAGATATTTTATTTTTAAGCCTGTCAAATTGGACGAATTAGTGAGTGAGATCGGAAGCAGGCTGAATGATTGAAAGTTCAGATCTCTAAAGGGTCCCGATAACATCAAAGATAGATTTTTCGCCTTCGATACCTTTGAGGTTCACATGATCGATCTTTTCGGTCTTAAAAGAATTACGAATCATTTGAAACGTCTCGTTACAAATCAATATCTGATTCTCATTAGCAAGGCGCTCCAGTCTTGACGCTAAATTAACCGGTGTCCCCAGAACGGTATATTCTTTTTTGATCGGTGAACCGAACATCCCCACCATGGCTTCACCGGTTCCGATCCCTATCCCGACGGGAATTTTGATATTCCTTTTACTCAGGGTTTTGTCGTTGATCTCAGCCATTTTTTCCCGCATCCGCACGGCACAGGAAACGGCTCGGAAAGCATCATCATCATAGGATACAGGCGCACCGAATATCGCCATGACACTATCCCCGATATGCTTATCCAGCGTGCCATTATACTCAAAAACAATGCGATCCATCGGTAAGAAATAGTACTTGTTCAGGAGATCGGCGATTTCCTGGGGCGTCATTTTTTCCGTGAGTTCCGCAAATCCCCGGATATCCGTAAAAAGAATGCTGACTTTTTGAGTTCGCGGGATCAACTGTTTGCCGGTTTTTTGCATTTCATCGAGGACCTGTTCCGAGACGAGTTGTTTCAGCCTTTTCTTCATGCTGATTTCCCGGATTTTCTGTTTTAACTCGTTGTTGTCAAAGGGCTTTGTTAAGAACCCGTCTATGCCCAGGTTCACGGTTTCAATGGCACGATCCAGTGTTGCATAACCGGTCAGAATGATACGGATAATGTCTGGATTGATTCTGCCGATCCTGGTCAGGGTCTCCAATCCATCTATCCCCGGCATCTTGAAATCCGAAATCACCGTTTCGATGTCATCTGTGAACTGCTGCACAACGCCAATGGCTTCCAAACCATTTGTGGCGAGAAGGACTTCGTAGCCATCCCGTTCGAGCACTTTTTTCAGAGATATCCGGACACCTTCTTCATCATCAACAATCAAAAGTTTCATAACTTCCCACTCCTTTTGCACGGAAGCTCAATGGTAAAGGTTGTCCCTTTGCCAACTTCACTGCTGACACTAATATCTCCCTCGTGCTTTTTAATGATTTCATAGGAAACATAAAGACCCAAACCTGTCCCTGTACCCACATCCTTGGTGGTAAAAAAGGGTTTAAAGATATCTTTCATAATCTCCGGCGGGATTCCATGACCGTCATCCCGGCATTCTACGCTAATGCGATCTGTTTCATGTTGATAGGAGGTGGAAAGGGATATTTTCCCCCGGCCGTCGGGCAAAGCATTCAGGGCGTTCTTAATCATATTGATGAGCACTTGACCCAGGTTTGAAAAATTTCCCTCGATGTTCGGGATACTCGGATCGAAATTTTTCTCAATCGTGACCTGCAGATGTTTATAGGAATTATACAAAACGCGCAGGGCATCCTCGATGACATCATTCATATTGACACTTTCTTCAAAAGTCTGTGTCTGGCGGGACAGATCCAGGATACTTTTTACAATATCCTTGGTCTTATTCAGTTCCTTCAGGGAATAGGTGAGGTCCTGCAGGACTTCCTGCAGGACTTCCTGCAGGACCTCCTGATTGATTTTCCGTTTATCCTGCTGCTCGTTAATCAATTCAATATCCGTTTGAATGAAACTTGAGGCACTGGCCAGCGGGTTATTTAACTCATGAGCAATCCCGGCGACAAGCTGGCCGATGGACGCAAGACTTTCCGATTGAATCAACCGTCCCTGTGTCATTTCCTTTGCAAGCAACGCCGCTTTGCGGCCATTAATCAGAGTCTGGGTAAAAATCCCATAAATGATGACCAGCACAGCGATCATGATGCGCGTCATATATTGGCCCGATGAAATGGAATCAAAAGCCCAGTAGATGACGACCATGAAAATGGCAATCAGGATCAAGCCATTATCTTCTATTAATTTACGGAAAGACAATTTATTATCCATAGGTCTTGTCGTGCAATGCCATATTGGGGTGAAATTGTAAAATTAAAAAACTAATATTTTCTATTCTTTCTTAATTGAAAACCCTGTAAGTGTCAAGAAAACACTCGCATTTACAATCATTTTTCTGTGCTATGAAGTTTGATAGGCGAAAGGATCATCCTGGCAAAAGAACCGGAAGCCGCAGGATCGGAAGATGTTAAAAAGGGGGAAGGCATCTTTGAGGGTATTTACGCCGTTGGCCGGCTTTTCAAACCACCGGCTCTCTGGCAGAGGTATAACAGGGTGAGGTCAATGACTCGACATGACCCCACCCTGGATTGATGTAACCATTATAGGATATTAGTATCTGCTTCCACCACCACTGCGACCGCCGCCGCCAAATCCACCACCACCGCGACCGCCACCGCCACCGAATCCGCCACCACCCCGGCGACCACCACCACCGCCGCGTGGACCCGTTGAATCTTTTTTGGGTCGGGCTTCATTGACCGTTATGGCTTGTCCATCGAGCATTCCATTATTGAATTGATTGATGGCCTCTTTTGCCCCTTCTTCCGTTGCCATCTCCACAAACCCGAACCCTCTGGACTGGCTTGTAAACTTATCCCTGATGATGGTCACGGACGCAACCTCGCCAGCCTTGGAAAAGTTACTTTTCAGGTCATCCTCAGAAACTTTGGCGGACAAATTACCAACATACAAATTTTTATTCATCGTCATTTCCTCTCATTTCTCTCTTACTGTTTTTTAACTGATGAAAAACGTTACCCGCATAAAGAAAAAGAGGCACTCCGCTCAGGTTTGTGCAGAAGTGCCTCTTTATTTCCGCTGAGGCCTTTTTACAGGGCTTTCACGTTCGTTGCCGAGGGGCCCTTCTGGCCCTGTTCAATATCAAAGCTCACACGCTGACCTTCGTACAGCGTCTTGAATCCGGCACTTTGAATGGCACTGAAATGAACAAACACATCCTTGCCCTCATCTGACTCGATGAACCCAAAGCCTTTTGATTCATTAAACCATTTGACCTTACCTTCTGACATAGTCGCATCCTCCTTTCCTCAATTTTCTTAAAGTCGGATGACCACGATGCCGAAAAGAAAAAACCACCAAGACTCTGGAGAGTATGGTGGTTTACCTTTACGCTTCACAATGTCTTACCCAACTTTTCTATGGCTTTCCTGATCCGCAAATTTAACGCAATGATTCAGAAAAGTGGCCGTTACTTATTACGTAATCTGAAAGAAGTCAAGCTTTTTCTTGATCTATCTCAAGTTTATTTTATCCCTGATCGCAGGATGCAACAAAATTAAGATGCAGGATTCGGATTATTTTGCTATCATTACCATCTCCCGGCGTAACGTAAGCAATTTTCTAAAACCGGCCTTTAAAACAGAAAGGATTGGCTATGGAACTCATCTTCGAAAAGAGTCGGCCAGGGCGGACAGCCGGCAGTATTCCAACCTGTGATGTACCTGAAGTTCATCTCGAACAGGTGATTGATAAAAGCCTTCTCAGGCAGGATGTTGATCTGCCGGAAGTGGCTGAGGTAGATCTGATCCGTCATTATACAACCCTTTCGCGGCGGAATTTTGGTGTCGACGTCGGCTTCTATCCGCTGGGCTCCTGCACCATGAAATACAATCCGAAAATTAACGAAGACTTGGCAAAACTACCCGGCTTTACCGCCCTCCATCCTTACGTGCCCGTTGAGTTTTCACAGGGCAGCCTGGAGTTGATGTATGAACTCAGGAAATACCTGAGCGAGATTTTCGGCATGGCCGACTTTACCCTTCAGCCGGCAGCGGGGGCCCATGGAGAGCTGACCGGTATCATGATGATAAAAAAATACTTTGAAGCAGGAGGGAATCATCGCCATCAGATCCTGATCCCTGATGCCGCTCATGGCACCAATCCTGCCTCCGGCGCCTTGTGCGGTTTCCAGACCATCACGGTGCGCTCCAATGCTGAAGGCGGTGTAGACATCGATCATCTCCAGGAACTGATGACTGGAGATGTCGCCGGGCTCATGCTGACGAATCCCAATACCCTGGGACTCTTTGAGCGAAGCATCGAAGAGATTGCCGGGATTGTTCACGGTCAGGGGGGGCTCCTGTACTGCGACGGCGCCAACGCCAACGCATTCATGGGAAAAACCCGACCGGGTGATCTGGGCTTCGACGTGATTCAACTGAACCTTCACAAGACCTTTTCCACGCCTCACGGTTGCGGCGGCCCGGGAAGCGGCCCGGTGGGGGTAAGCAAAAAACTCATGGATTATCTTCCGATCCCCCAGATCATAAAAAACCAGGGGGATTATGAATGGTGTGAGGATTATCCGAACAGTATCGGGCGCGTGCGGTCCTTCTACGGTAATTTCAACGTGATGGTCAAGGCCTACACCTATATCCGTTCGCTTGGACCTGATGGCCTGAAAAAAACAAGTGAGGTCGCTGTCTTGAACGCCAATTACATCAAAGAGAAACTGAAACTCCACTATGACCTGGCTTATGACCGGACCTGCATGCATGAATGCGTCTTCAGCGGCAAAAGACAGGTCCGGGAAAGCGGGGTCCATACCTCCGATATTGCCAAAAGGCTTCTCGACTATGGTTATCATCCACCCACCATTTATTTCCCGATGATCGTCCCGGAAGCCATCATGATCGAACCCAACGAAACGGAAAGCCTGGAAACGCTGGACTCATTCTGCGACGTGATGATCACCATTGCCCGGGAGGCCAGGGAGAATCCGGAACAGGTCAAGTCCGCCCCGCTGACAACGCCGGTGAAGCGTCTCGATGAGGTCAGGGCCGCCAGAGAACCGGACGTGTGCTGGAAAGGGTAACCCATGGATTCTTTTTTTGGCGGCATGACCCTATTCGAGCTTAAGGACGGGGACCCTTCATGAAAAGTTGGATCCAGCTACCTAAGGAAAAGCTGATTGAAAAGCTCTGGGCAGCAGAGCCGAAGATCAAAAGCATTCTCCAGAACTCCAAACACGTCGAGGAAGCCCGCTTCATCATTTTCGACTATCTCAACCGGCTTGAGCGCGACCTTTTCAATATGCGCTCAGACACCTATTTTGTAAATCTCAATATCATCGAAAAAAGGAATGCCAAGGAATGCATCCGCGTTCTTTCCAATGTCATGCGGACTGAAAATGAATACCTGACCGGCACCTCCCCTCTGGCGATGCTGTTTGATCTCGCCAATGAGACCCCGGAAACGCCGCATAAGATTAACGAAGCCTTCCTATGCGAATTCATCGCTCTGTTCAGGGGCATTACGGGAAAATCGGGGAAACATTCCACCAGTAAGGAAATCTTCAAAATGAAAGACGGCAGAAAGTCGGCCATCGTCCGATCCAATCAACTGGATGATTATGCGTCTCTCATCCGGCGTTATTCCAGGCGTTATAAAACGGGGTTCGACCGCAACATCATCCGGCAGCGGCGGGAATTGAAAAAGGATATCCTGACTTATTTCGGCGCTGAAGAAAGCCAGTGGCAGGACTATCTATGGCACTATCGACACATCATAAAAGATATCAAGACGCTGAGCGATCTTGTCCGACTGGAGCCGGGCGAGGTAGAAGGCCTCACCTGTGCCATGGAAAATCACATACCTTTTGAAATTACCCCCCATTACCTGTCCCTGTTCAATAAAGCGGGACGGACGGATTACGACCGTCAGATCCGTGCCCAGGTCATTCCCAGTCTTCAATACTGTCAGGGTGTCATCGAGAGCCGTAAAATGGGGATTGACATGGATTTCATGGGTGAGAAATCCACCAGCCCCATCGACGGGATTACAAGACGTTACCCGGAAATCCTGATTCTGAAGCCTTACAACTCATGCCCTCAGATCTGTGTTTACTGCCAGCGAAACTGGGAAATCAAAAACATCGACGACACGGCACAAATGAGCCGGAAAAAGATCCGGGAGGCCCTGGCTTGGATTCAAGAGCATGAAAACATCACAGAAGTTCTCATCACCGGCGGCGATCCCCTGACCCTGAAAAATAACTATCTGGACTGGCTGATCGGCGAAGTCGCCGGCATTAAGCACATCGAACGGATCAGGATCGGCACGAGGATTCCGGTCACTCTTCCTTTCCGGATCAATGAAGGCCTCCTCAAAATATTCAGAAAATACCATGAATGGGGAAAGCGGGAAATTGCCGTTGTCACCCACTTTGAGCACGCGTCTGAAATCACCCCCGATTCCCTGGAAGCGGTCAAAAAAATCAAACTCCTAGGGATGAATGTATACAACCAGCAGGTCTTTACCTATTTTAACAGCCGCCGGTTCGAAACTTGTCTCCTGCGCAAAACGCTGAAGGTATCCGGGATCGACCCCTATTACGCCTTCAGCACCAAGGGCAAGGAAGAAACGATCGATTTCCGCGTACCCATTGCCAGGATCGAGCAGGAACGGCGGGAAGAGGCACGACTGCAACCCGGCCTGGTCAGAATGGATGAGCCGGTCTTTAACGTCCCGCGGCTGGGGAAATCACCCTTGAATGCATGGCAGGACCATGAAGTCATCATGATTCTGCCCGATGGCCGCCGGATCTACCGTTTTTACTCCTGGGAGGTGCGGCTTGTCACCGCACTGGATTATCTGTACACCGACGTCACCCTCTACGATTACCTGAAAAGATTAGCCGCTGATGGTGAAAACATCTCAGATTACAGCACGCTCTGGTACTATTTCTAAATGCAGGACCCCTCTTCCACTTTACGCAAACCGGAATGGTTGAAAGTCCGGCTGCCCCACAGCCGGGAATTCAGGCATGTCCGGGACATCCTCGCGAACCGCCATCTTCACACCATCTGTCAGGAGGCACGCTGCCCCAACATCACCGAATGTTTCCAGGAGGGAACGGCGACTTTTCTGATCCTCGGCAAGATCTGCACACGGAACTGCCGCTACTGCCATGTCATCCATGATATTCCCCCACCACTGGATCCCCATGAGCCGGAACGGCTGACCGAGGCCGTCAAAGCGTTGGGATTGAAGTATATTGTGATTACATCGGTCACGCGGGATGATTTGCCGGACGGCGGGGCCGCGATTTTTGCTGGAAGCATTGCATCTTTGCGCCGGCAGATCCCGGATTGCCGGGTGGAAGTCCTGATCCCGGATTTCCAGGGCAACTGGCGGGCCCTGGAGCAGGTCATGGCCGCCGGACCTGATGTGATCAATCATAATATTGAGGTGGTGCCCACTCTGTATCCAAACCTTCGCCCCCAGGGAAACTATAAGATCTCCCTGGAACTGCTGCGCCGGATCAAGCCGGGTACAGAAAAAAAGATCATTTCAAAATCGGGCTTCATGGTGGGTTTTGGAGAAAAACGGGAAGATATCCTGAGATTGCTGGAAGATCTCATCGCTGCCAGGTGTGAAAGACTCACCATCGGGCAGTATCAGCAACCGACCCGGAATCACTGGCCGGTGATGAAATATTATCACCCCGATGAGTTTAAGGAAATGAAAGAAATGGCCTGTGTGATGGGCTTCCGGTATGTAGAATCCGGACCGCTTGTCCGCAGTTCCTACCACGCTGCCAGAGCGGTATCTTCGACATTACAAAAACACTAGCGTCACGATTTCAAAATAACTTCGGGGGATTTTCATTGGATGGAAATATTTGATGTCATTGTGATCGGGGCAGGACCCGGCGGCCATGCCATGGCAGAACAGGCGGCCCATGATGGCGCCAAGGTTGCCATCATAGAAAAGAGCCTCTGGGGTGGGACCTGCACCCATCGGGGATGTATTCCCACCAAAGCACTCCTGGCCTGCAGCAAGCATTACGCTGCCCTGAAGAAATTAAAGCGCATGGGGATCAACGTCGGACCAGCCTCTTTCGACTTTGCCGCCATGAAGCGGCATCAACAGCAAATGGTCAAAATTTCGGCACTGGGTGTGGAAAAATCCCTTCGTGAAGCAGGCGTGAATCTGAAAAGTGGGGAGGGGAAAATCCTGTCTCCCCGTGAGATCCAGTGGACGGATACAGACGGGAACCAGCACGCTCTTCAAACTCAGCATCTTGTTATTGCCTGGGGATCGGAACCCCAATTGCTGCCCGACATCGAGCCTTCCGAACATATTCTGACATCCGACGGGTTTCTTGAATTACAGATGCTGCCGGAGAGCATGATCATCGTGGGAGGAAGCGTCATCGGTGTGGAATTTGCCACCTTCCTGGCCGAGCTGGGGGTGAAAGTGACGTTGATCGAAATGATGGGGCAAATTCTGCCCCTTGAAGATGAAGACGCCTCATCATTATTAAATCAGGAGCTGACACGGTTGGGCGTCACGATTCATACCTCTGCAACACTGCAGAGGATCCATGAAACGGCTGACAGCGTTCAGATTGTCGCGACTCGCCAGGGACAGGATTTCCATCTGACCTCGGCCTATGCCCTGATCTGCACCGGCCGGAGACCCCGTTTGCATGTCGAGGAATTAAACCGGCTGGGCATCCGGCACAATCCAAAGGGAATCTTTGTCAATGAAGACCTGATGACCAATATCCGGGACATCTATGCCATCGGAGACGTGACGGGGGGCATCATGCTCGCGCATCGTGCTATGCATCAGGGGAAGGCCCTGGCCAGCACCCTGTTTGGTAGCCGCGCCATCGTTTATCAGGAAGAGGCTGTCCCGGCGGTCATTTATTCACACCCTCAGGTTGCGCGCGTGGGTTTGACGGAAAAACAGGCCCGGCAGCAGGGTCTGGAGTTAGAGGTTAAAAAAACGGACTTTGCTGCAAATATCATTGCCCGCATAGAGTTGATGGGGCAAGGTTTCGTCAAATTCTTATTCCATAAAGATCATCTGGTGGGGGTAACCATCGTGGGAGAGGGGGCGGCTGATCTCATCACCCCGATGAGTCTTGCCGTCGCCAATGGTCTGGGTAAAAGGGAATTGTCCAGATGGATCATCCCCCACCCGTCGCTCAGTGAAGTGATGACGACTTCATCATAAAGATCATCTTATCCCTTCAGGGCAGCCAGAATTTCCTTGATATCGGGAACTTGTTTGATGGGGTAAACCTTGACAAACATCACCTTACCCGCTTCATCAACAATGATGTTGGCTCTTTCCGAGAACCCCTCCGTGCGCAGGAGACCCAGGGACTTCGCCACGGCACCATGGGGCCAGAAATCGGCTAAAATTCTCGTCTTCCTGATCTTCAGGCTTTTGGCCCACGCCGCCTTGCAGGGAACGCTGTCCACACTCAAACCCACGGCCACGGTTTTGAACTTGTCAAAAGCCTTCTTGTTTCTTTCCAGAGACTTCATCTGCAAGGCGCAGACCGGTGTCCAGGCAAGGGGGTGAAAGGACAACAACACCTTTTTTCCTTTGCATGCTGTCAGACGGAAATCCCGGCCGTTCTGATCCGTCAGTTTAAAGTCCTTTACCCTTTTACCCTTTTGCAGCATCTTCTTTTCAGCCATGACGAACCTCCTTGGATCGAAAAATAACCATTCTGCCTACATCCTGCTTTCTCTTCCCGACATCCGGATTTTGCGATCTCAAATGCCATCTCTCTCCCCTGTTCACCAACATTTTAACATCGTGGACCGTCTTTTCAGCTTCAGATAATTTACAGATCATCAATAATTCTTTTGATCACCTGGTTAAATGTCAGGCTGGCCCTTTCCGCGGCCGCATAGAAACCGCCATCGGGTGACAGGCAAGGGTTGGTGTTGACCTCCAGAATCCAGGGTTGACCGGATGGATCGACACGGAAATCCACCCTGGCATATCCCTTCAAACTGAAGAGTTGCCAGCATTTCACAGCCAGCTCCGTTAAACGTTGCAGCAGCGGTAAATCATTTTCCGGAAATTCGAAAGAGCGGCGGGTGTGATGATACTCAAAGGAATCTTCCTGCCATTTGGCCCTGTAACCGACAATCCGGATTTTACCCGGCGGAAAATCATCAAAACGGATTTCCGCAGGGGAAAGCACTTCCGGGCCTTCAGAGCCAGCGAGCAGAGAAAGGTTGAATTCTCTTCCGTCAATGAACGTTTCGGCAAAACAGGACCCGCCGAGCGCTTCTCTTCGGGATGCCATCCTCTCATCGAGATCCGATTCTTTCTGCACCTGGAGGATGGAATTTTCATCCAGGCCTACCGAGGCATGCTCCCAGACGGATTTGATGACGTAAAGACCGGGCAAAAAATTCCCGGCGGGGGGTCCCCCGGAAGATATCCATACCGGCGTGGCCAGGCCGTTCTGTTTAAGCATTTGCTTGGCCAGGAGTTTGTTGGAGGTCAGAAATACGGCTTCCGCCTTCGCACCCGTGTATGGAATTTTCAGATAATCGAGAAGGGAAGGAGCCATGTGGATCAGTCGACCCTGTCCGGAGATGGATTCGACAAGATTAAAAACAAAATCCGGCTGGAGCAAGCTCAGGTGATGGATCAGGCTGGAAAAATCCAGGGAAACGGGCACGGCCATAGGCTCATAACCCTGTTCGGCAAGTGCCCGGGAAACGATGTCGACCTGAACCAGGACATCCTTTTCATCCTTGCCTGCTCCTTCCGGCACTTCACCGTGCAGGACGATAACTTTCATCGATAATCCCATGGATCTGGAACGATCTGTTCTGATGCCGCTCATCTATCTTGAACACGTTTCAACGCTGAGTGCATGATCCTGTCGATGAGTTGATGAAAAGTTTTTCCCATCAGACTGAAAATAATGGGAAGGTCCGAATGCTGGGGATGTAATCCGGCCAGGGGATTGACTTCCATGAAATTCGGTCTGCCTGACCGGTCACTGCGAAGATCCATCCGGCCTGCATCACGGCAGCCAAGGCCGCGCCATGCAGACAAAGCCGTTTCTCTGACCTGCTGTGCTTCTTCATCATAAACCAGACGATATTCCACCAGTTCCTCGCAGTTTTCCTTGTTGATGTAAGAATAGACATCCGGTTCGGCCTGAGCCTTCAGGCAAACCTCCATGGTATCCGTCGCTATGGCATCTTTGCCTGTGCCGATGATTCCTACTGTGAATTCACGACCGGGAAGAAACGATTCCACCAGGACCGGTTGTTTGAATACCGTCAGAAGCATCCTGCACACCTCCACCAGTTCCTTCTCGGTATTAATTTTTGAGGCGGCGGTAATCCCTTTACCGGTACCCTCCGCTACAGGCTTGGCAAAAAGAGGATAGGACAAGCAAATCCCTGTGATCTGATCTTCCTTTTCAATGATGGCAAAATCAGGCGTAGGAATGCCCATGTCGCGGATCACATGTTTGGTCATCCCTTTGTGAAGGGTCAGCGCAAGAACCAGGGGATCTGAAAAGGTATAAGGGATATCGTAGGCGTCCAGAAGAGCGGGAATTTGTGCCTCCCGACCGAAGCCCCGGAGACCTTCTGCGATGTTGAAGACCAAATCCCAGCGGTCTCCCGCTGCAAGTCTTCTGGTCAGAGATTTAAGATGACCGATGCGGTCGGTCCGGTAGCCGAGTTCCTTCAGCGTTTGATCGATCGCTTCGATGGTTTCGGCACGGTCAAACTCCGCCGTTTCCTCTTCGCTGTAGCCTTCAATCAGGTAATCCTCGCGGAGATCATAGGTGATGCCGATCTTCAAAAACCCATCCTTTAATGAACTTCCTTGTGCACCGCCTTATGATCCGGGTAACGATATAACTGACCCTGATAGTTCCTCAGGAGCAGGTCCTCTCCCTCATACCCGAGAGCATATTGGGGAAGTAAAGGAATTTTCCCGCCGCCACCCGGGGCGTCGATCACATAGGTCGGCACGGCATAACCTGTCGTGTGTCCCCGCAAGCCTTCCATGATTTCCAGTCCCTTCACTACGGGCGTTCTGAAATGAGAGGAGCCGGGAATGGGATCACACTGATAAAGATAGTAAGGCTTAATCCTTAACCGAAGCAACCCATGAACCAGCTGCTTCATGGTGGTCACATCATCATTGATCCCGGAAAGCAGGACCGTCTGACTTCCCAGCGGGATCCCCGCATCGGCCAGGCGTTGGCAGGCTTGGGACATCTCAGGCGTCAGTTCATCCGGGTGGGTGACATGGATGCTGACCCACAGGGGATGGTAACGCTTCAAAATGCGGACCAGCTCAGGCGTAATTCGCTGGGGCATGACCACCGGTGCTTTTGTACCTATGCGCAACAGTTCCACATGAGGTATTCTTTTCAGACGGGATAAAAGCCACGCCAGCTTTTTATCGGATAACGTCAGGGGATCCCCGCCGGACAGAAGGACATCGCGAATCTGATCATTCTCTGCGATGTAGGCAATCGCCTTTTCCCACAGATCGAGCTGGAATGGATCTTCCCCTCTGTTCCCCACAAGACGCGAGCGTGTACAATAACGGCAAAAGGTAGAACAGAATTCAGTCACGAGGAAAAGGACCCGGTCAGGATAACGATGAATCACCCCCGGAACAGGAGTATCCTGCTCTTCTGCGAGGGGATCCTCCGCTTCACCTTCGCTGTGGAAACATTCATCAATCACCGGTACAACGGACCGCCGCAGGGGATGCCTCGCATCGTCTTCATCCAGGAGACTGGCATAGTAGGGAGTAATGGAAACAGGGATAGACCCGGTGTGGCCCAGCATGGCATTGTGTTCGTTTTCTGAAAGGCGGAGGATCCGTGACAGGGCCTGCACATCCCGGATGCGGTTACGCACCTGCCAATGCCAATCATGCCATTCTTCGTCTGCTGTATCGGGGAAAAAACGTTTTCGAAAGGCCAGTGACCCGGGGCTATCCTGAATCCGTGGCGTCGCACGGGAAACATTTGCCCTGACCACCGGGGAAGGAGGTTGGATCCTGTAGGATGGAAAAAAGCTGTCTGTTTGTTTTTTAAAATCGAGAAGCCCTGTCAAACCGCCTGGAGGCTCTGCCTCCTCAGCGAAAAGGGTTTCATTCTCCATAATGTCAGCCTCCTTTTATTAAAATGAGAGGGGATGACGCCTCTCTCTGTATTTGTTTATCCTCCAAACCCTTTTCCTGACAACGCTTCACACGGACTTTCATCCTACAAACAGGAGATTCGGTTTTCTCATCGATTCTCACGACTTCAGTTTTAAACGAATTACCTTGTTTGTTTTCTTGTGTCAATATTTTTTTTGCATTTTGTTAAAAAAATTTGTTTTTTATTTTCCTTGACAGGAAAATCGTGAAGTTTAGAATCGCGTGACGCTATGAAAGGACGAAAAAATCGATGCCGGAACTTCCAGAAGTGGAAACCCTTTGCCGCCAATTGAAAAAGGTAATCGTGAATACCGAAGTTCAGGAACTGGTCATTCTGGATTCCAAACTGAATCACGTGGGAAGACTGGTCGGATGGCAAATCCTCTCCGTGAGACGCCGTGGCAAATTTCTCGAACTAGGATTTGAAAACGGTGAAATCCTCAACCTGCACCTTAGAATGTCAGGCCGATTGTTATGGCAGCGCCATCAGGATGCCCTGCCGGTCCACACTCGGTTTCAGATATCCTTTTCAAAGGGCCGCATCATCTGCATTGATCCGCGACGCTTTGCAACACTTTCCCTTCAGAAGCGGCAGGATGGTTCTCCACCGATTGCAGATCCTCTGAAGAATTTTCATGCCCCTTCCCTGAGAAAAACAGCTCAGGGCAGGCGATTGCCTGTAAAATCCTTTCTCCTGGATCAGAACACCATTGCCGGCATCGGCAATATTTACGCCTGCGAAATTCTCCATAGGGCTTCCATTAGCCCCTGGCGTAAGGCGGGCAGCTTGTCCTTTAAAGAGTGGCAGAGGGTGGCGGCGGCCGGCCTCTCCATTCTTCGCAAAGCAACCGCCTGCCGGGGAACATCCGTATCCGACTGGCTTGATCTACACGGGAAGAAGGGTGAATATCAGCATCACTTAACGGTTTACGGACGAGCGGGCTGTGCCTGCCCGCACTGTGGTGAAAAAGTTCAAAGGATGGTTCTCAGCGGACGGGGCACTTATTTCTGTCCTTCTTGCCAAAAATGATTGCCTTGAGAACTCTTGTCACTTTTAAAAAGAGGTGGGATGAGCAACGGGGAACGAGCCCTCCTCCATCCCATCACCGAGAAATCATTTTATCCCTCTTGACGCAGGGAATCTATAAACGATATATGGTTGGATATGGAAGGAAGCGGTTATTTCATCGTGCAACAGAAGCACATCCTAAAAAAAATCCGCTGGCTGTGGATCTTATGTCTTCTCTTGCTTAGTGCCTGCACACCCCTCTATTTTCAAGCACACCGGCCACCTCTTGAGCCCTTCCGAATCCAGAGCCTGGAGAACTTTCCCCACCGGGAACTCTGGTACGGATTCGTTTTTAATGGAGAAAAAGTAGGATTTACCCATCAAACCATTCGGCCGATTCCGGAAAAGCAGCTCTTCCTGATCACCTCTGAAGCCCATCTGAGAATCCGCTTCCTGGGAATGGACAAACGGATTACCATGATCAGCGAAGATACGGTGCGCCCTGATCTCACGCTTGTATCCTATCACTATGAGCAGCAGATGGACGGCAAGCCCCTGCAGATTGACGGGGGCGTGGTTCATGGATATTTCTGGGCTGTCCAGAAAATGGGTCAGGAGACCAAAACCCTGGAAAAAAAGCTGGACGGTCCCCTCTACCCGACCAGTGTCATCAATCTCTATCCTGTCCTCCAGGGGATGGCGGTCGGATCCAGTTACCGTTTCACCGTGTTTGATTCCCAGACTCAATCCTTTGAGGAAGTGTCTCAATCCGTTGTGGCTTTTGAAGAAAGTAAAAAGCTTGCTCTGGAACCGTCTTTCAAGATTGACACCCATTTGCATGGCCATACCGTTTCGACCTGGATAACCCCCCGAGGAGAAACGCTCCTGGAATTTGCCATGGGCGGCGTGTTGATCACCTACAGGGAGGATGAGACACATGCCAGGCAATTTCTATCGGAAGCCAGTTTAAACAAAAAAGACCTCATTCTTGATTTCAGTCTTGTCAAAACTGAAAAAGCCCTGCCCTGCCCGAGAGAAACCTCTTTTCTGGAAATCATTCTTGACGGAATCTCAGGAAATCTGCCCCTGCTGCAGGGGCCGGGACAGGAGGCGTCCGAGCGCCAACTCAATGGTAAAACCATGGCTGTATACCGGATTCACACCGGTGACGCTTCCCCGGAAATGTCACCAAAACCGTCTTTAGACTCTGTCAATCGCAGGCTTTATCTGGCGGCAACCCACCACCTGGAGAGCGACCATCCGGAGATCATCAAAATCGCTTCCGAGGTCACGTCGGGGGCTGTCACACCACGGGAAAAAGTCAAGCGTCTGACGGGATGGGTCGCCCGTGAGGTCAAGGACGAATATGTGGATAGCTTTTCGGCTTTAGAGGTACTCCATACCCGAAAGGGAGAATGCCAGGCCCATACCCTGCTTTATACGGCCATGGCCCGCGCCGTTGGCATTCCGACCAAGTTGGTGGCGGGACTTGTTTACATGGAAGGATTGGGCTTTCTGTATCACAGTTGGGCAGAAAGTTATGCGGATGGCTGGGTAACCGTTGATCCGACCTTTAATCAGGTCGGGGTGGACGCCACCCATATTAAACTCGTGGAAGGCCCATCCTGGACATCCACACTATCCGTCGGAACCGTTGTGGGAAAAATCAAGGCCCGCATTACCGACCATCGGAATTCCTGTAAAAGATAGAACGATAAGGTCATGTCTCTTGTATTAATCAGCGCCGTTCAGACTCTTCTTAAACGGGTGGAAGAACGAACGGGTAAACCGATCGCCGCCATTGAAAAAAGCGATCTGCCCATGTCGGCAGAAATTAAAATCACCGCAAAAAATGAGACGGCTCATCAACTTTTTTATCGCAAGGGCTATGATGAGCAGATCAATTACATCATCGCCAACCAGTGCGGCCACATTCTCAGGCTTTTTGATGCCCCTGCAGACCAGCGATTCATGCCCATTGCCAACTATAGAACGATGATGAGTTATATCATGGAGATGGGAGCGGAATGCCATCGATTCGCTCATCTTTTCGACCCGGAAAAAATTAAACGCATGGTCCGTCTGTGGTACGAAGGCGTAGTATTTCAATTAACAAAAATGCCACCCGACATCATGATCGATAAATGGCTCTATAACGAATATCCGGAATTGAGATCCATTCAACTGAAATCGCTGACAAGACAGCGGCAGGCTGCCGTCCAGTCTCTGACCAGCGACACCAGGAAATTTACACCGGACAAGATCTATCGTGTTTCCAACATCATGAATTATGTATTCTTCAAAGTTCTGGAAGATCACTTCCGGCTGGACTGGGTTGCCCCTTACCATGGCACTATTTTCATTTTCGACGGGAGCGCGCTGGCAACCCTGACAGAACGGGATTATATCAACAACCACACCGGCGACCGAGCGATGATTGATGCATGGGCGCAGCGCCTCGATCTGACGACCTGGTTTGAATGGAAAAAATACGAAACCTAAAAAAGCCTCCCTCTGAAAGGGATCAGCGTCCGGCACTTCCTGCTTCAGCCTGCTTCCTTTTTATGGATACCAAAGCCTTGGCGGCGGCAACTTTGATCTTATCGGGATAAGATCGGATACCTAAAAAACCTTTCGTCATTCTTATTTCTGATAAGACGGGTATCGCCTCCGGGGCTCCGATGGTCCCCAGGGCGATACAGATCTTCTCTTCCAGATGCAGTCTCGATGATGAGACAAGCAATGGCCGGGCCTTGAGCAATTCCAAAAGAGTGGGGACTGCATCGACAAATTTCAGGGTACCCAGCATTTCGACAATGCTGAACGTGAATGGATCATCCGTCATCGGCAAAATAGACAGGAGCAGCGGTCCCCTCTCATTGCCTCCGGTCCTGTAGACACTCTTTAAGGCTTCCTCCTGCACCCGGATATTTTCATGAAGCAAAAGCTGCCGCAATGCACTGACACTATCTTTGCTGCCGACCCGACCCAGCAGATATGCCAGATTCCGCAGATAATACCAGGGTTCATCCTCACTGATCCTTTCCCTGATCAAGGGAACAAGCCCCGGTCCGACTTCGCCAAGAAGGTGTAAAATCCGGACACGCTCGTTACTGTCGTCGTGTTCCCGGAGAATGTCCAGCAAACGGTTCAGCGGGATTTCCCCAAATCTTATCAGGATCCGGCCGGCTCCCGCTTGTTTGCCCTGCCGGTTGGTATTAAATTCTTCAAAAAGGTTATCCAGCAGCTCTTTTGAGGCCAAATCCATGATGATCTCCGAAGAAATCGCCTGTGCCCTGTCATTTTTTTCCAGGCTGCCGGTGTAAATGAGATTGAAAACATCCAAGATCGGGATGGTTTCGGTAAAACGTCCCTGATGAATAAAATTCTGAATTAGATTTTTAAGGTAAATGCAGATCTTTTCATAGGCCGGTGTTGCCAGCACCTCAAATTGGATCCATTCGACCAGTTTGTCCAAAAGTTTTTCGATCACTTCGGTTTGCTGCTCGGAAGGAAGGCGATCCATGATCTCAACTAGGTCCGTTGAAGCCTGAGCGCGTACCTCCGCCTTTTCATTGAGCAGATTGTTGCTTAAACGGTGGATGATCGTCCCTGTCGTTCTTTGCTCCTCATGACTGTCAAGCTGTCCAACGATATCGGGCAGAGACGCCATCAGCGACTTGTCCAGGAAAGCCTCTTCGTCTCCGCTCAAAATAGGCGCAACCTCTTCTTTGAGATGAAAGAGCTGCCTTTCTTTTGCCACTTTTTCCAGATGGGTAGAAATCTCAGAGTCTTGATTTCCCGCTTTCCCGCTGACACCCTGGGTCAGGATTTTTTCATTGATCTCTGCAAATTTAGCGTCATCGATCTCATTGACGACATTTTGCATCAATGTGCCGCCGAAAAAGTTTTCGATATTCTGGGCCAACACCTGACTGACCATCTCAAAATCCATGGTGGCAATGGACTTCCCGATGCGCCGGGATATCTTGTCCTGATCCTCCTGATTCATCTTGCCGGCAGCCTTGTCCAAGATGCCGATCATGCCGATTACATTTTCAGACAGCTGAGTATAGGGTACCTTTCCTTTCTGTTCCATGATCTCCGTCACACCGGACTTGAATGTCCCTAATAGCCATTCCGGATTCCTGGCCATCTCCTGGACTTTCTGGAGATCCCCATCCAGTTCCGGATGAGCGCGCGCAATGGCCTGAATGATTTGATCATCCGTGATCTCAAGACTGCCCAGGATTTGCTGATTCTTATCTCTGGCCACGTAGACTTTTTGATCCAGAAGGATATGGGACAGGTTTTTTTCTGCCAGGACCTGTGACAGGCCCCCTTCGCTCTTCACGTTCTCCGGCTTTCTTCCCATGATCTCCAGAAAGGCGGTAAGTTCCGTCTTATCCAGCCCCTTCTCAAAGGTGATGCTCTTGATGCCGAAATTGAGAAGCATTTCCAGTAAAGCCATGGTCTGGGGTCTTTCCTGATCTTTCTGGCTCAAAGGTTCTCCGCAGATCAAAATATTTTTTTCCGATTCAGCGAAGATCAAAGTAGATTCCTGTGCAAACATGTCCAGGAAGGCCTGATAAAGCCTGTCGATGGTCTGGGCGATCATGGCGCTGGAAGGAGGATAAAGGCGCATATTTTTAATGGTCGTGTTCATAATGACAAGTGCATCCACAGCTTTTTTTTGTATCTCCAGTTCCGCCATCATGGCCTCCTGCTAAAAAATACCGGTCTGTTTCTGATCTTTCTTAAGATCCTTCCCTCTCTATGGCTTTCATCCGACAAGCTTGTTCTGAACCGCATACAGCGTCATCTCGGCATTGTTCTTCATCTTCATTTTTTCCCGAATGTGCGTGCGGTAGGTGCTGATCGTCTTCACGCTCAAGCACAGTTCATTGGCAATCTCCGTCACCGTCTTTCCCGAAGCGATCATCAGCATGACCTGGTACTCGCGATCGGAGAGTGTTTCATGGGGGGGCTTTGTTGCGTCACCGTCGAGATAATAGGCCAGCTTCTCAGCCAGGGAGGCGCTGATATATTTTCCCCCTTCGGATATTTTTCGGATCGCCAGGATCAATTCATTGGGGGCACTGGCCTTTGTCATATAGCCGGAAGCACCGGCTCGCAGCGCCCGGATAGCATACTGTTCCTCCGGATAAATACTCAGGATCAGCACCGGCAATTTTGGCTTTTCGCTTTTCAGGTCTTTCAGTATTTCCAAGCCGCTGCGACCGGGCATGGAAATGTCCAGCAGAACCAGATCATAATCTTTTTTCCCAATGAGCTGGAGAACCTCCTGTCCATTGCCCGCCTCATCGGCCACCAGCATATCCGGCATATCGGATATGACCTGTTTAAACCCTGCACGTACAATGGGGTGATCATCGGCAATCAAAATTTTAATTTTTTTCATCGGCATGTCCCTTCGTGAAAAAATTGGCTTCCAGACTCTGTCACAGATTCCTGTTCGGGCAAGGGGTCGGTCTATTACCGTTTACTGCGTAATCGATGATCCCCCACGGGTATCCTCTTCCTGATGCTGAAGGGGAATATTAACTTTGACAGTGGTTCCCTTCCCCGGTTTGCCGGCGATTTGGACGTCACCGCCCCAGTAATGGGCGCGTTCCCGGATACCCAGTAGTCCGAAGGAGTTGGGCTTGGCAAGTTGCTCTTCCGTAATGCCCTTGCCGTTATCCTTCACCATGAGTTCGACTTTCTTATCCGTCGCTTTCAGAGAAACACTCACCTTCGTGGCCTCGGCATGACGGACAATATTTGTCAGCGTCTCCTGGAAAATACGGAAGACGGCTGTGGAGAGATCCGGATCCAGGGATAGATCTTCCGGATCAACGGTCACCTTACAACGAAGGCCAGTCCTTTTCTGGAATTCACCGGCTTGCCAGCCGATGGCAACCGCCAGTCCAAGATGATCGAGCATGCCCGGACGCAGATCCATGTAAATCCGCTTCAAGGTCTGCATGGTCATATCCACCAGATGGACCATGGATCCCGTCTGTTCCCGAAGCCCCGTCAGATTTTCCGGTATTTTCTTGTCCAGCAGGATCAGTCCCGTATTGAGAGCGGTCAGTAACTGTCCCAGCTCATCATGAAGTTCCCGGGCGATCCGGGTCCGTTCCTTCTCCCGTACTGTCTGCAAGTGGGTCGAGAGGTTCCTTAGCTGCTCACGTGACTGCTCTATCTCCGTTTTCGCCCGCTTCCGGTCTGTGATGTCTTCGTAGGTAATCACAATGTTTTTTTTCTTCAGATACTTGCCGATACGAGAGGCGCTGACCATGCACTCAATATCGTTCCCCTCCCTGCGGCGGCAGGGGAACTCTGTAACAAAGGTCCGTTTCTTTTCCAAAGCAGAATACAGGTCTCTGGCGATGGCCTCATAGCCTTCGTCGGTTTGATAGAGCACACGGGTGCTTTTGCCGATGAGGTCTTTCGCTTTCCAGCCAAAAACGGCCTCTACTCCATCATTGGCAAAGATGATACGCCGGTCCTGAAGACCGATAACAGCATGGGGAATCGCCTCGAGAATAGACGCTTCCAGGGCTTCCAGTTCTGCCAGCTTGTTCCGGGCCTCGATTTGTTCGGTGATATCCATGGAATTCCCCAGGACGGCGCGTTCACCTCGCCAGGGAATGAAAGTCACTGTCTCCATGATCCAGCGAATCCGCCCATCCTTAGTGACAATTCTGAACTCATGGGGAGATATCCTCTTTAGGTTGAGCATTTCCGTGGCGTTTCTTTTAACCGTCTCCCGGTCTTCCGGATGAACGAGGCTCAGCGAATCCATCCCGACCAGTTCTTTTGCACTGTACCCTGCATATTTGGCGGCATTATGATTGACAAATTGAAAGGTCCCATTCTGAACCACATAGACCCCTGCCTGGGAACTGTTGGCCATGGTTTTATAGGCCGCCTCTGCACGTTTTCTATCTGTGATATCTTCATAGGTGATGACGATATTTTTTTCCTTTAAACTCTCGCCGATGCGCGAAGCACTGACCATACACTCAATCTCTGTTCCGTCCTTACGCCGGCAGGGAAACTCTGATCGGAACGTCCGCTGATGCTCCAGGGTCGAATAGAGGTCCCTGGCAATCGCCTCGAAGTCCTTATTCGTCCGGTAAAAAACGCGCGTTCGCTTGCCGATTAAATCTTTGGCCTCCCAGCCAAAAACCGCCTTGACCCCATCATTGGCAAAAATGATGCGCCGGTTGCGAAGGCCGGTGACGGCATGAGGAATGGCCTCCAGAATGGATGCCTCCAGGGCTTCCAGCTCCGCTAACTTTGTCCGAGCTTTGATTTGCTCAGTGATATCCATGGAATTTCCCAGCACGGCCTGCTTTCCCTTGTACTGAATGGAAGTAACGGTTTCGGTAATCCAGCGGATACCGCCATCCTTGGCCATGGTGCGGAACTCATAAGAAGAGGTGCGCTTTCCCTTCAGCATGTCGATGGCGCTGCGTCGAACCCGGTCACGGTCGTCAGGATAAACCAGGCTCATGGATTCCATGCCGATGAGTTCATCCTTGCTGTAGCCCCAGTAGAAGGCGGCATGGGTATTGACAAAGCGGAATTCCCCCCCCTGCACCACATAGATGCCGGCCTGGGAACTGTTCTCCAGTGTTCGGAAAAGCCCTTCCTCGAGCAGGTGATCCGTTTCCGTTTTCCTCATGGTGCGGATCTGGCGGCGCATCTCCGTCAGTTCAGCGATCAGTTTTTCCCTGGATTTGGCTTGATCTCGCGTCATTTGTCAGATTCTTTCATCTGCCAGAAGATGGCGTTGGGATTGCAAAAGGGATCGGCAACGCAGGTTTCACAATAGTAGGCGGGTACGACGGTCCCGCAGCCTTCCGCCAGCAATTCAAAGCGGGCGCAGGTCTCACAGAGGGGCTTCCGGCACCACATGCAGGGCGTCCAGGATGCTTGCTTCCGGCAAGCTGCGCAGAGCTCCATGATCGCACCTCCTTAATCCATTTTCCCACCATAAGGATTAATCTTTTCATCGTCGGCACAGGAAAGACAAAAAGCCTTGGTATCCACGTGGCCACAGCCATACCCCCACATATCGAATTTCCGGCAATCCACACACAGGGGGATGGAACATCCGTCACAAAGCACAACAGAAGGTTTCCGGCGGCACCGCTGACAAATTTCTTTTCCATCTGTAACAATCATTTCGACGGCTCCCTCGATTCCGCGCTTCGGGCACTTTCTGACCTGTGATCCTTTACAGAAATTTCGGCGGCAACGACGGGTTGCCCGCCAAACCGAACCCCGGCAGAATGATCAGGGTTGACGTCCCCTGTGCAATGAGCTTGCCTTCACTGCTGGTAATCTCCGCTTCCCCCAGACCCAAAGTCTTACCGAGTTTGATGCACCTGCCTCTGGCGATCAGTTTGCCTTTCTGCACAGGGGCCAGATAATTGAGTTTCAAATCCACGGAAGTGATCCCCACGTTTTCATCCAGTTTACAGAAGACCGCCCAGAATGCCGCTGTATCCACAATGGAGGCAAAAACACCGCCGTGCACATAACCGAATGCCTGCAGGTGCTTTTCTTCCACGTCCGCTTCCATCAGGGCGTGCCCCAGAGACAGTTCCCGCATTTCCATGGACAGGAGCCGAAAATAGGGGCAGGGATTGATCAGGGCACAAACAGCCTGAACATAGTCCGGATTCAATTTTCGCATGTCAGATCCCTCCTCGCGAGACGTCTGAAATAACACCCTCTCCAGCGCATGTGAAGCTCCTGCTTGCCCTGTTATTCCTATTTCCCGGAAAACACCGGCGGTCTTTTTTCAAAAAAGGCCTTTAATCCCTCCTTGTAATCGGAGGTCTTCCCGGCCCGGATCATTCCGGACCGCTCCCGTTCCAGCTGGCGCTCAAGCAGGTCCAGCATGGAATGATTGAAATTCTCCTTGGCAATGGCAAAGGCTTTGGTCGGCCCATTCGCCAGTTTTCCCGCCAGTTCCATCGATACCCGCTCCAAATCGCCGTCTTCGGTGATCTGATTGACAAGTCCCCAGGCAAGGGCCTGCTCCGCGCCGAACACCGGATCCAGAAAAACCAGTTCCTGGGCCCTGCCAAAACCGATGAGGCGTCCCACCATCAGCGCCCAGGCGCCGTCCGGAACAAGCCCCAGATTGGTATAGGCTTGCCGGAATCGTGTGGAAGCAGCACACAGGCGCAGATCACAGGCCGCCATGAGACTCAAGCCACCGCCGCCGACGGGACCGTTGACCGCAGCGATAACAGGTTTCGGCATGGTCCGGATGCTGAGGATACAGACATTAAGAACCTTAATTAACTGCCGGAGAGGATCGGACGGGTTGGTATCCATGTCTTTCTGAAAAGCGGCGATATCGCCCCCGGAGCAAAAGGCTTTCCCCGATCCGGTCAGGATGATGGCCCGGGTGTCCTCATCGTCGGCACAGATTTCCAGGGCTTTGGCAAGGTCATTCAGCAGGCCGAAATTCATGGCATTATAGGAGTCCGGCCGGTTGAGTTTGATGATCGCGATTTGGCTTGTTTTTTTGAATAGGATATTTTCAAATTGCATCTATGCTCTCCTCCTTTACCCCTCTCCTCGTTCCTATGTGCCGATTGGACAGACCGCCATACATCTGAAACATTCATATTGAAACCCGATAAATGAGGCCTGATAGAGATGCAGAAACTTCGGATCCAGCAGCATGTCTTTCTGCTGTTCCGGCGTCGCACCCACGAATTTCCGGACAAAGCCGATCATCCCGCCGATGCCGTACGGTTGGGAAATTCGCAGGCACTTCATATTATCCGTCTGGCCTTCCTCGTCAAGGGCTTTGCCCGGACAGGCATCGACACAGAGACCGCATTGATTACAAAGTTCCTCCGTCACCGGCGGATCGGATACCAGGGGTAATTCCATCAGAACGGCCGTAAAGACGATCCGGGAACCAAAACGGGGATGCATGACCAGATTATGACGGCCGAAAATCCCAAGCCCCGCCGCTACGGCAGCATGACGCAGCGACACGTCTCCAATCAGTCCCATCCCCGGCAAGGCCATGTTCAAGGGATAGGAAGGGGCAATCGGAGCGGTTTTCACTTTGAAGCGGTCTTCGATGAACCGGGCCATGAGATAATTATTACGTTGGGCCAGATCCATCACACCCAGGCGGGCTGTCATACTGATGCGGGCATTGTCGCTCTCCACGGCCCCGCCGATTTCCCGGTATCCCAGCACGACCATGGACCGGACACCGGAAAGAATGGTTTTTGGATCGGGGGCTTTCCCCGACCTGTAATCTTCAATGGCCGCAAACCCCACGGCATCGGCACCCAGTTCCTGTCCATATTTTCTGATATCCTCTTTACTCATCCTATTCCTCCTGTCTACAGACCTAATTCATCGTGAATGCCCCGCATGGCGTCGAGGGCGATTCCTGCGAATTCATCCAGGGAAAGACCTATTTTTTCACATTCCAGGATGTTTTCACGGCGGACCGATGCTGCAAAAGCCTTTTCCTTCATACGCTTCGTCACTGATTTTACTTTGACACTGGTCAGTTTTTTGTCTGGGTAAACCAGGGCGGTTGCCGTGATCAGCCCGGTGATCGTTTCACCAGCTGCCAGGGCATGATGAAATTCCTTTGTCCGTATCGTACCGGTCACCATTTCATTATGCATCTGAATGGCTTCCACGATGTCCGCATCAACACCTTTTTCCGTGAGGATTTTCGCCGTTTCCAGACCGTGAACGGTCAGATCTCCTTTGACCCGTTCAATGTCCAGATCATGCAGTAACCCTGCCAGTCCCCATTTTTCTTCATCCTGCCCCAGCCGCCGTGCCAGGGCCCGCATGACCGCCTCCGATGCGTAGGAATGATTGAGCATCCGCTCATCCTGAATATATTGTTTCAGCAGCGTGATCGCTTGGTTTCTCGTCATTCCCATCTTCTCCTCTCCTTCCTGAAACAGCTTGGAATGTCATCTTGCCCTGCTCATATAGAAAAGGTACCACGACTGAACTCATGAAACGCCTTCGTAAAAAGCGCCAGCGCCAAGGCGCGTAAATTCATGAGGAATGAGGCCCTATCGGAACATAAACTGCCGTGATGAAGGCGGCAGCGCAACACCACATCCGGCCTTTTTACAAAGTCGTTAATCTTTTGAAAAGACTAACAAATAGCCATGGAAATCTCAAGGTAAATTTGAAAGAAAGGATTCCAGACGATCGATCCGGAAGTGTTGGAGCAGCGCCATGAACCGGGGTGAGCGAATCGGGTTGTCATACATTCCAAAGAGATGGGTTTCGCAGGTGCAATCGGAGGAACCAAACCCTTTGATGGACCAGTCGGCAATCCCGCAAACAGCCTGGGCGATCTCATGCTCAAGGGGCTGACTGGTCCGGATGGGAATGGCCGTACAGCGATCTGCCTGATCGCGCAGATAATCTATATGCCAGAAAAATTTTTTTCTTTTCCGTAGATGCCTTTCCATTCTTTTCGCCAGGTTGGCCCTGGCCGATCCCACATAGAGGTAAAAACCCTTCCGAAAGAAAACCATCCCCAGGCTTCCCACGGACATGGACCGGTCTTCGGAAAGCTGCAGGACCAGGATATAATTCCCTCTGTCCTTTGCTTCCCGGGCAAGGAGGTCCCAGGGAATGGCCAGCTCCCGTATCTGCGAGTCCAGCATCATATTTTTCCGCCAATGCACGGAAACGGCCTTGAAGGTCAGATCCTGCTTCAGATCAAGAAAGGTCCGGGCAAAGTCAATATCCGTATGGTAATCGGGGAGGAAAAAACGTGCATGGGGCCAATGAACCAGGAAGAGGACGATACCCGGGGTTCCCTCCCGGGAGAGAGCGGCAAGCTCCGTTAAATGTCGCCGGCCCCGAACGGTCACGGCATCGGGAAACATGGCGACACGATTGCCAAACAAAGTACAGGATTTGACCTCCAGCAGAAAAGGCTGATTTCCCTTTTGCAGAAGGAAGTCAAACCGGCTGTGCCCGAAAGTGACTTCCCGCCTGATGATCCGGGCATCTTCCAGACCGGAAATCCTTCGCTGGTCAATCAACTGAGCCACAACCTGATTGGTCCAATGGGTATGCAACAGGACCGGGATGCCTTCCCGTTCAACGGCAACACAAAGATAGGGAAATTTTACCCCCCTGTTGTGAGAATTCTCGACCAGGTAGAGCGTCCGGCCCGGCAACAGAAGCTCCCAAAGCTTTCCCGGATTAGGCAGATAGGCTTCGCAGGTCTGACGACCGACAACACAGCGAACGACAAAGCGGTTCGGTCTTTCCAGAAATCGGCCTTTCTGGATATTTTTAAGATGTAAAGGTTTGATCGTAAAGGGAGGCAAAACCATCCTTACCGGTTGCCAGCATCAGTGTCAGTGGCATTACTTTTTTCCCCATGGCAACCATTCTTTCCGCGGTTTCCCGGATATCCCACTGGGCATGACGATCCGTCCGGAGACGGGCAATATGATACAGCTCTCTCGCATTGACTTTCAAAGCGACCCGTTTCCGGTGGGCGTTCGTGAGGATATACGCCGCCGCGACCGGAACCGTTTGCTGAATTTGTTCATAGACGGCCTCTGTGTGTGCAATGATTTCCAAAAACGGTTTGTCCATGTTGACGGCTGAAATAACCGGCGGAATGGTTACCCCCAGCGCCGGATCATAATCCTGACAAGTGAGGGTTGCCATGCGATGTCTTTTTAGCTGCGCAAAGCAGCTGGCGCTGACCACCACTTCAAAATGAAGATCGATATGCTCAAATTCCCGCAGGACCGAATCGTAGGTCTTCAGGTGACGGAATGCCGTTTTAATCAGGTCCGTCTTTTCATTCATCCCCATATCGGCAACCAGGTCAAGGCACTGAGATTTCGTCAGGCAAGAGGAGGAATGAATCAGCGCGGCAACGATTTTATCGTCAGCCTGAGGCGTCACCTCGGTCAATACCACAGGATCCTGCCCGGCAGGATTCAAAGCAAGATGTTGTCGTCTATCTGCGATCAGCGACGCAATGTTTTCTTTCAGGATACGCCGCGTCAGGCGATCGTAATCCGTGGCGGTTGTATGCCGGATCAGGGAAGGGGCGATATTTTTCGTCGCATCGTAGAGCTGACGGCTGAATATCCTGGCCTCTTCCAGCGGATGGGCAGCCAGCCGTCGGAGCATGAGTTCCAGATTTCTGGCATTGACCGTCATGCCGAGCTGGGTTTCCGTGGTCAGTGCGATGATGTAACGGGCATCCTCTTTTGCCCATCCTTCCAGCATGGCCTTGTTCCTGGGATCGGAAGCGAGGTCGGGATATTTTTCATAAACATAAGGATGCAATCGCTCGTACAGCTCATGATAGCATCGGTTCTGCTCCCGGATCATCCGGGTAAACAATGTTTCCAGACCTGCCTCCTGGATTTCCCGGGGAATGACAAAGTCATCCTGCAGCAGGACATAACGCTGAGATTTTTCCGTATAGGAACATAGCCGGAATTTTTCAATCTCTTCCACCAGCAGACGGGAGACGCCGAGCACATCGATATTGAACACGGCATGTTCGGCAATGGAGCTGTGGCCCATGTCAAAGACAATATTACGGTTAGACTGACGGGCTTTTTCAACTTCCGCCCGGGCAATGGCTCTCAGCTCATGGACCGGTTTGGGATTCCGGCTGATCCGGGCGTAAGCGGCGGCAATCGTCTCCGGGGTCAACTCCTCCAGCTCCGGCAAGGCATCCTCAATATCCTGAATCGTTTCATAGTCAATATTATAACCGGCCAGGAGGATTTTCATCCTTTATTCTCCTTTAGAGTTTAACCAGGTCGACATGAGACAGGGTCCGGCCCAGAAAGCGTTCGCCAATTGTCTGAAAACGATAAGGCACATCCGTCACGAAAAAGTGGTATTGGGGTGGGATCCGCAAGGGATTCGCGAGTTTCTTTTCCGTCAGCAACTGGGCCGCGATCACCGCCATGGCTTCCGCCGAATCAACCAGATGGATACCCGGACCCAGAATATCCTCGAAAAGAGCCTTGAGCAGCGGATAATGAGTGCACCCCAGGACCAGCGTGTCGATATGTTCAGCGACCACCGGTTTGAGATACTCCTGGGCTGTAAGGCGGGTCACCGGATGATCCAGCCAGCCCTCCTCTACAAGCGGTACAAAGAGCGGACAGGCCTGAGAATAAATCCGGACATCCGGATCATAGCGGTGAATGGCCCGGGCATAGGCATTGCTGTTAATGGTGGCCGGTGTTCCGATAACGCCGACATTTTTGCTGTGCGTTTCGGCTGCGGCGATACGGGCACCGGCATCAATGACATCGAGCACAGGCACCGGAGAAATCTCCTGAACGGGCTCATAGGCAACGGAGGCAATGGTGTTACAGGCAATGATCAGCAGCTTGACCTTCTGTTTCAGGAGGAATTCAGTCATCTGGGTGGCATACCGCGTAATGGTTTCGACCGATTTGATCCCGTAAGGGACACGGGCCGTGTCACCAAAATAGATGATATTTTCAAAGGGCATCCGTTCCATGAGGGCGCGGACAACGGTAAGCCCACCGACACCGGAATCAAAGACCCCGATGGAATGGACATTGTTAAGATTCATAGAACCTCCTCCATGATCCCTTCTTTTTCTTCAGGGAGACAGGGAAGCGGAGGTTTCCGGCTGCCTTCGTACAACTCGTATTCCAGCAGCCGACATTCTATCTCTCCGTTAAAAAAGGGGACCCTTCTTTTTGTTTTCAACCCTACCTTTTTAGCCAGGTTAAAGTTTCCTGTAAAGAGATAGCCTTTATATCCTTGGCATTTCTGTTTAAAAAAATCACCGATGCCCTGATAGGTCGCCTCAAGCGCCTTGACTTCCCCCAGGCGCTCACCATAGGCCGGATTGAGGATGACCACCCCGCCGTCGCAGGGAATCGTTGTTTCCTGATAGCCACATACCTCGAATTCAATCAGGTGATCCACACCGGCCGTCCGGGCATTCTGTAAAGCCGCATCGATGGCTCCTTGACTGATATCTGTGGCCATGATCTTTCCGGGAAGCTGCTTTCTCACCGCTTTTCTTTTTTTAGTCCGGAGATCCCGCCAGACCGACGGTTGAAACCCCTTCAGATGCATGAATCCATAATTGTTTCTCACCAGGCCTGGTGCCCGGTCCAGGGCGATCCATGCCGCCTCGATGGCCAGCGTTCCGCTGCCGCACATGGGATTGATGAAATTTCCATTTTCCTTCCAGCCGGATGCCAGAACCACCGCCGCGGCCAGGGTTTCCTGCATCGGGGCCTGGAGGGGAATCTTTCGGTATCCACGTCTTGACAGAGGCTCACCGGACGTATCCAGATAAACAAGGACCTGTTGATCCTTCCAGTAAAGATGGACCACGGTCCTGCCTCGATCAGGACCGGAATCCGGCCGGCGGCCGAAAACCTGCTGAAACCGGTCGACAATGGCATCCTTGCCTTTCAGGTTCAAAAACCGGCCATCTCGAATGGCCGCTGTGTCAGAAAAGGAAGTGACACAGACATATCCGTCCCTCTCCATGACCATTTCCCAGGCAAGTCGGGTCAGGCGGTCATGCAGTTCCTCTGGAGTATTTGCCTGCATTGCATGAAAAAGATAGAGAACCCGATGACCGGTCCGGACATTCAAGTTGAGCGTCATGGTATCCGTCAGGGTTCCTTCCGTTTCAATGGCCGCTTCCGTTGCGTTCAGAATTGGAAAGCCCAGAGCAACGATCTCCGCCTGCAGGTAAGGAGCGATTCCCTTGGGGCAGGTTACAAGTATTTTACTCTTCCTCAGCCACGGCAACATGGATTTTATCTAACACAAGTTGCCAAAAATGGATAGTAAAAGAGAGGACTTTAAACAAGAGCCATGGACGGCGGATGACGAGGTCATCAAAACAGAGATTGATTAAATCGAGATAATTTAGTACTTGAACAGACGAGGAGAAAAGGAACCCCCTCCCGGCTTCTGAAGACTGGCGTGCCATGGATACGAAAAAAGTTCAAAATATTGTTTTTTTTATTATATTGGGTCTCGTCACCCTCCTGTTTCTCTATATCCTGAAACCTTTTTTCACCCCCATCTTCTGGGCCGCGGTGATTGCCAGCATTTTCAACTCCCTTTATCAACAACTCAATAAAAAGCTGAACCGCCCTAATCTCAGCGCTTCCCTGATGCTTCTCCTGATCGTCCTGATTATTATCCTTCCCGCCGCGATCATTGGGAGTCTGCTCATTTCCGAATCGATTCAGATTTATAATTCCATCAGCACAGACACGAGCGCCATCGAAAATAAAGTCCAGGATGTCTTGAATCTCTTGACCGGCAACACCACCATGAAAAAATTTCAGATGGATCAGCAACTCATTGCTGAAAAGTTCTCCGAGGGCATCAAAAGCATTGCCAATTATATCTTTGTCCACCTGACCAATCTGACACAGAACATGATCGTCTTTCTTGTCCAGTTCGGTGTGATGATCTATACGCTTTTTTTCTTCTTTCGTGATGGAGACCGCATCCTCAGGAAAGTCATGACCCTGTGTCCCCTGGGAGAAGATAAGTCGACCATTCTCTACGAACAATTTGCCGCAATGGCCCGGGCCACCCTCAAGGCGACGATCGTACTCGGCGGTCTCCAGGGGATATCCGGAGGCTTCATCTTTTTTCTCACAGGCATCGAGGGATATATGGTCTGGGGCCTGCTTATGGTGGTGCTGGCGATCCTTCCCGGTATCGGTTGCGCCATCATCTGGGCGCCGGCAGGCGTAATCATGTTATTGAACAACCACCTCTGGGAGGGTATCGCCATCCTCACTTTCGGCGTTCTGGTCATTGGTCTGGCGGATAATCTGTTGCGTCCTGTCTTAATTGGCACCGATGTGGAAATGCATCCTCTGCTGATTTTTTTATCGACCCTGGGCGGCCTTATTGTTTTCGGTCTTTCTGGATTTGTCATCGGCCCGATCATTGCTGCGCTCTTTCTGGCCATCGGGGAAATGTATGACAAATTATACGATGATCAGCTATCTGTCGATTAAAAACGCCGCTTCTTATTGCTACCTGCAGGGAAGATTCAGGGTCATGCCTAAAGAAGAATTGGGTTCGTTGAGTCGGGATTACGGGAAAAATGTTTGCAATTAACTATTGATTATGGTTCAATTCAAGGGCGTTTCAGGGTTAATGAAAATTCCAGAAAAGGGGGTGGCCCATGTTGAATCAGGATAGAGTGCTTGTTCATCAGATCCGTCATCACGGTAGCGTATGGCCCATGCTGATCAAGGCATCGGTCATCGTTTTTATTTTATCCTGCCTGTTTGCCTGTGCTCCTTCCCTTTATTCCGTCAATCTGAAATATGAATCGTCCACAGCCGTGATACCGGCTGCCGGCCCTGGCCAGAAACTGATCACCACGGTAGCCCTGTTCAACGATACGAGACCGGGCGGCGAAGATTTGCAAATTGGCAAAGTGACAACCGACATGGGCGGCCTGAGCACCATCATTCCCAAAAATCTGAAGCCAGCGGCGGCCGTCTCCATCATTGTTAAAGATATTCTTGTTAAATCAGGATATCAGGTATCGGTCGTCATGCCGGGCTGGAACCTTCATAAAGATGCGATTCAAAAAGAGTGGGGCAGGATCTTGGTGGGTGGTAATATTGAGGCACTTGAAATCACCTGCCAAAATGATATCCCCATCAAAACATACCAAGCACGGGCAAAACTCAGTTTTGTTTTTGCAGATGTCCAAAATGGGAAGATCTTTTACCAGGTGACGACCGAGAGCACAAATACGCTTGAGCATATTTACTTCTCCGAAGAGATGCTCGCACAGCAGATCAGCACCACCCTGTCTGAAGCGGCCGAAAAGGCCCTCGAGGGCAACAGCCTGAAAGAAAAAATCCGGGAAGTTCTGAAACAGACACCTTGATCGACCCCTCCCCTCAAGTTGTCCATGACCCTTTCATCCATCTGCTCTTGATCTCTTCGTATCATCGATGGTTTGCATAGAGTTCCGGATTTTTCCTGAGAAAACAGGGATACCGGACAAATCCGATACAGGGAGCAATTCAAACTTGAACATGAAAGACCACGATGAAAAAGTCAAAATAGACTACCCCTGCCGCTGGGTTTACAAGGTCATTGGACTAGACCAGGACAGGATGCGGGCGGCCATTACCGAATTGATTCCGGACGGCGACTGTGTCATCACAACCTCCCGGAGCAGTGTAACGGGTCGTTACTACTGTCTGAATATTGATAAGCCCGTTAAAAATGAAGACGACCGGGTTTTCCTATATGAATCATTGCGTAAACACCCGGCGATCAAAATCGTTCTATGAAAAAAGAAGAAATCACGGAAAGAGACCGACGGATGGCAAAGGTTTGCGGGCATTGTTTCCTATGCCGTCATGCCCGAAAAAAGCAGAAAGGTGTTGCTTACCGGTTCGTCAGAACGATGGAAGAAGGCCTGTGTCCTTTCTGTAAGGCCTATGAGAAGGTTTATGGCTGCAAGGCTCATGAACCGAAAATGGATTGAGAAGGTTAAAATCATGCTTAAAAAAGGGTTATCCCCCAATCAGTTTATGGCCTGGCTGGGCCTGATGTTTTTGAAAACCCTCGGGTGGCGCGTTGAGGGAGAGATACCCCCTATTAAAAAGTTTGTGATGATCGCCGCCCCGCATACCTCGAACTGGGATTTCCCCATCACGCTGGCCGTCGCCTTTGTTTTAAAGATCAAAATCTACTGGATGGGCAAGGCGGCCATGTTTCGCTGGCCCTTCGGCGCCTCACTCCGGTGGCTTGGGGGTATTCCCATCGATCGGGGCCAGTCCCATAATGTGGTTGAACAGTCGGTTCAAGCCTTCAAAAACTGGGAAAAACTGATCCTGGTGGTTCCTCCTGAAGGTACGCGCAGGAAGGTCCACTACTGGAAAACGGGTTTTTATCACATTGCCAGAGGCGCCGGCGTCCCGATTGTGCTGGGTTTCCTTGACTATCGGCGCAAGGCGGGGGGTATCGGTCCCACTTTTTATCCCACGGGACATATTGAAGAGGATATGCAGCAGATTCAGGCCTTTTATGCCACCATCACGGGGAAACGTCAAAGCCAGTTTGGCAATGCCGTCCTCAGGTCTTCGAGCTGATCTGAATGCCTTTTTGATTTCTCCGGCGAAGGTAAGATTTAAGAAATTGTCAAAGCTCCCATCTCTTATTAAAGGAGTCGTCATGAAATTTACCGAAGACATCTATGTTTATGAATGGACAGATATGTATGACAATAACTGCAACAGCTATTACATCGGTGGCCCCGTTCAGGCTCTGATCGATCCCGGCTTGACGCGGCACGTGCCGTCGCTGTTGGAAAGCATGCAATTGGATGGCATCAAAGCGGGGGATATCCGCTATGTCATCAATACCCATTCCCATCCGGATCATTTCGAGGGGTCAGAGTCATTCGATGCCTCAAAGGTAAAAATCGCAATGCATGATCAGGAAATCGCTTTTTTGAAAGGGGAGGGCGGGGCCCTGTACGGGCTCTTTGGCTTGAACCGGCCCAAAGCCCATGCGAATATGATCCTGACCGAGGACAACGTAATTCTGGGAGAGGAAACCTTCGAAATTATCCTGATCCCCGGTCATTCACCGGGCTCCATCGGTCTGTACTGGCCGAAACGGAAAGCGCTCTTCGACGGTGATGTCATCTTCGATCAGAACGTCGGACGGACGGATTTTCCCGGAGGGAATGGCGCTCAGCTGAAAGAGAGCATCCGGAACCTTGCCAAACGCGACATCGAATTCCTTTTTCCGGGACATATGGGCATTGTCGATGGCGCTGAAAATGTAAAAAGGAATTTTCAGCTTGTCATTCAGCAAATTTTCCCTTATATTTAACGGTATGGAACTCGTAGTAAGTCAAGATCGCAGGGCAGGTGTGACGGCTTCGTAAAAAAGCGCCGGAGGCATGGCGCGCGAAGACTGAGGAATGAGGGGTATCGGGACATCAGCCATAATCATGAAGGGTGAAACGCAACGACGCATAGGGTCTTTTTACGAAGTCGTCAGCGAGATTTCTTAAAAATCATATAAGTCGCCAGCCCTTTGGCAATGAGGATCCCTCCGGCGTTCCTGACTTCCACATCACCCAACGCCGTCCTGCCGCCTTTATAAATTATTTTTGCCTCCGCTGTAATCTCACCTTCATCAAAGGGCCTGAGATAATTTATCTTCATTTCTACGGTGGTAAAGGTTTCGTCTTTCTCCACCAGGCCGATCAGTGCCATGGCCACCGCCGAGTCGGCGGCGGAAAAGACAGCGCCGCCATGCGCGATCCCCAGAGGATGCACCAGCTTTTTTGCAAAAGGCAGCCTGACCCTTGCCCATCCTTTCTTGACATCGGCAAGCTCCAATCCCAGTAATGTCCAGAAAGGCGATTCTTCCTGCATTTTAGTGATCAACGCTTCTCTGAACCTGGGATTCAGATCTTCATAGGTTGACATGGAAAGGCCTCCTGGCGGGGCGACGCACCGATTGAAATGTTTTATGCTTCTTTGTTTTATCTGGGAGCCTTTTGATAGCCGGCCTTCATGGCCTGTTCCTCCGAAGCGAATTCCACCCGGTGATAAGATGCAATTTTATCATAGTATTTCATACCCGGGAGGTGATACCGCCGGCTGTCACGGTTGCCCATCACAATCCCTTTTTCCGGTTGCGCGGAATTCACTCGCGGAGGAGGAAGATTCTCACTCTGAGGTTGAACGATTGCAGAGGTTGCCGCCTGGATAGGCAGAGGTGGTTCTTGTTGTGAGGTTACCGGAACAGCGGATGAGATCAAAAGTTCCTGCGAACCCGCTTGTACGACCGCGTCTGTTTTTTGCGGCATATTTTTTTGCCAGAAAGAGCTGATCAACGAGAGGTCAGGAATCATCCCATCCTTTCCCGTTGCCAGCAAAACAGTGAAGAGAAAACTGATCAGTATCAGGAAGACAACCTTTCTCACCCTCACCCGCTTATCCGGTCTTTTCCGGAAAGACGTCTCTATCCCCGGCGGCCGCTGGATGGGGGTGTTCATGTAACTGATGAGAAGGGGAAATCTGGATGGATTTGCCTGGTCATGCTGCAGGGCCTGCATTTTATAACGGTTTAATATCTCTTCGAAATCCAGGCCTGCAGACCGGGCATAAAGCTGTAAATATCCGGGGATATTTTCAGGTTGAGAAAAGAAGCCGAAGTTGTCTTGCTCGAGCGCCTCTATAAAAGGAAGGCTCAGGCATGTGGCTCTTGAAAGCGCCTCGGCGGAAACGCGGTGGTCTTCCCGCTGCTGCCGCAAATATTGCCCCAATGTCTGGTCGACAAATGGCTTCGATTCGCTCATCTGACTCATCATCACTGACTTTATAAACATCTAAAATTTCTGAAGCTTATACCACCACACCGATGGAATGGCAATAACAAATGTTTGCTGCGCAGGCGTGTTTTTTTGTGAAGCCGGGCCTATCGGTTCGCTATCGCGCTTGACAATTCAAATTCTATTCATTAGATTTCCCGGCAGTCTGAAGGGCAGGTTCGAACCTGCGCGTCTGCAACTTTCATCGAAAGGCCATCACATGGAACCGATTCATATCCTGGGCATTCACGCAAGCCCCGTCAAAAGCGGCAACGTATCCTATTTATTAGATCATGCTCTCCGGGAAGCGAACAGAGAAGAAGGTGTGGCAACGGAGGGGATCGCACTGGCCGGATTATCCATTTCGGACTGCAATCAATGTAATTGGTGCATGAGAAAGCAGACCCCGGATCAGTGGTGTGCGATCCAGGACGATGCCTCCCCGATCCTAGAAAAGATTAGGACCTGTGATATCCTTGTTCTCGCCTCGCCCGTTTACTTTGCCCGGTTGTCCGGAAGGATGGCCTGTCTGATCGACAGAACCCGCTGCTTTATCTTCGGCAGACAGAAGCAGATGGCGCTCCGAGGGAAAATCGGGCTGGCGATGGCGGTGGCATGGACCCGGAATGCCGGCATTGAGACGACCTTGGAGAGCATGCATAGCGCCTTCCTGCTTCATGAGATGTGGACGCCTTCCGTTCATCATGCCGGGGTTATTTTCGGTGTCGGCGCCGTTTCCGGCCAGCGCAATGAAGACCTGTCTTATAAAGCAAATAAGTTGGGCGTCATGGAGGACCGGGAGGCACTCCAGTCCGCCCGTGAACTCATGATCAAGGCCATCCAGACGGCAAAGATGCTGAAAGGACGATCCTAAAGTCATTAGAGATTTATTCTTCGTCCATCTGCTCGACAGGCGAATAGTCGGTGTCCTGATAAGGCAGGGATTCCCTGATTTGCTTGGGAATTTTTCCATATTTCGCCTCAAAGATCTCCAGATAGGTCCGTCGCCCACTCAGGAAATCTGCCACTTTCTTTTTCGCCAGGGTCTTATTCTCAAATAACCGATAGGCCCGCATCATATCCAGGTTGGCGCGATCGCATTTAATCGGGTAATAATGGCCGAGGCAGTCCGCTTCCACACTGAAGCGAAGCTGGGCGCGGACAAGATCATTGTAAGCCGACAGAGACTGCCGGAGGGTCACTTTCTGATCATGCTGGCCGATGGTTCCCGTATTGGCCAGATAGCAGGGGATCCTGTTCCGCTTGATAATGTCGTAAAAGATCATCGCGTGTTCAAGTCGATCCCCGACCATAAAGGGATCCAGGAAGAACTCCCTCTTGAATTTTCCCGCTTCCTCGGGATTCCCGCCGCTGCTCTCGATGGATTCCCCATAGATGAACTGCATGGTCGCCTGTTCCGGCGTCAACCGGCTGATGACATTTACCAGCGGATTCCGGGTCAAAATAATAATATCATGGAGCTTCTCTGCCCGAAGGCTTTTCGAGGCCAGTTCCAGATTGTCGCGGGTGACGATGGCCCGGGCATTCCCCGTTTTTGCAATGTCCTTGAAATCAGGCATATAGGGATATTTGGTGATGGCCACGTTTTCCAGGAAAGCATCCTTCGAACCGGCTGCCCGTAAAATTTCCGGCTGACTCTCATCCAGACCTTCTGTCTTGACATAGAGACCGCCGATTTCAAAAGCGGCGTAACTGCCGTCAAAACCGATGATGCCGCCGTCGTCACCAATCATTTCGGATGTCTCCCGGGGCAATTTGGAAAACTTCCGGCACAGCGTCGTCGTCTTGCCCGTTGCCGTGAGACCGGAGACGGCTGTAATCACCTCCTTCAATTCCGGCCGTTCGGTATGCTGATCGTAGATCCACAGGAAATCCCGCCGGGCCCCGGCATGGAGAAAGATGCCTGTCTTGTCGATCGCCTTGATCCGCCAGTCTTCAAACTGAAAAACGCCTTTTTTGCCTTCACCGAGATAGATCGTGTTTCGACAGATCTTTATCTGTTCGCCCCGCTGGTCACCCATGAAGAGACGGACGGTAATGTTCTTGTTCAGCAGCTTTTTCGCTTTGTTGGATTCAAAATGTTCATCCGTGAAGTAGATAATCGTATAGGTCGGGTCTTCCACCACCCGGGCCTCCGGCCGGTCAAAGAGCAATTTCAATCCATAGGCAATCTGGGCATACTGCTCAGGGATGATGAAACGGGCCGTGACACCGTCCAGACCATCGCCGACAATGGTATCCAGGGCAATGATGCGTTCCCTGCTTAAACAATCGACCGCCTGCTTCGCCAGCATTTCTTCCGCTTCCCCGAAGGGATGATCGACGCTGTTGCGGGTATGGGGAGCAGACCGGCTCATGGGTTCCGAGTCAGACGCCACGGATCCGATCTGCGTCTGAATGACCCCATCCTGCCGAAGAGCGATCTGCTTGATTGCTTCCAATGAACGGCCCTCGATGAGGCGTTTGTCCTGACGCGCCTGCTCATAAATTTTCTGAGCGGCTGTCTTGAACATATTCATATTTTTTCGTCCTCTCCTGCCTGTTAAAAATATATATCCAGAAAAGGCTGCCTCCGTTTTTATCCCATCACCGATTCCTTATTTTTCCTTTGTTCACGGCTCGCGAGCCGGCACCCGAGCGCTCGCCTGCCAGGACTGGCGATGGGCATCACCGCATGCCCTGGAAAGCCTGGCTTTTCCCAGGGCCGACAGAGCCGTGATCTCCGCCATTGAATGGCAAATCCCTATTTCCAGATGGCATCCAATGTTTTGACGATCTCATCGATGAACTCCTCCGTGCTGCAGATCTTCTTTGCCTGCGGGTCCGCAAGTTTCGCGAGATCACCAGTCATGGCGCCTTTTTCCACTGTTTCAAGCGCCGCTTTTTCAACGGCATCGGCGAAGGAGACCACCTGACCTGTCCCGTCAAGTTCTCCCCGTTTCCGGAGTGTGCCCGTCCAGGCGAACAGGGTCGCCATGCAGTTCGAGGAGGTCTTTTCGCCCTTCAGATGTTTATAGTAGTGCTTCTGCACGGTACCATGAGCGGCCTCGTACTCAAACCAGCCGTTTGGCGAAACCAGTACCGAAGTCATCATGGCCAGAGAGCCAAAGGCCGAGGCCACCATGTCGGACATAACGTCACCATCGTAGTTCTTACAGGCCCAGAGCATACCGCCTTCGGATTTCATGATACGGGCCACGGTATCATCGATGAGGGTGAAGTTGAACTGGATCCCGGCCTTTTTGAACTTGTCTCTGTACTCCTTCTCAAAGGTCTCCGCAAAGATGTCACGGAAGGTCCCGTCGTAGGTCTTCGAGATGGTGTCCTTTGCACCGAACCAAAGGTCCACCTTCTGGTCCAGTGCATATTCCATGCAGGACTTCGCAAAGCTGCGGATAGAAGAATCGGTGTTGTGAATGCCCTGGATGATGCCGCCGCCTTTGTTGAACTCCTGAATCGTGCCGCGGAAGAGCTCACAACCCGCGTCGTCGGTGTAAACAAGCTCCGCTTTTCCGGGACCGGGCACCTTGAACTCGGTGTTCTTGTATACATCACCGTAAGCGTGCCTCCCCACGATGATGGGCTTAGTCCATGAGCGGACACCGGGTTTTATATTATTCACCAGGATGGGTTTGCGGAACACGGTGCCGTCCAGGTGAGCCCTGATCGTGGCGTTCGGAGACTTCCACTCCTGCTTGAGGTTGTACTCCCTGACGCGATTTTTGTCCGGGGTGATGGTAGCGCACTTCACGCCCACGCCGTGCTTTTTAATGGCCTCGGCAGCTTCCAGGGTGATCTTGTCGTCGGTTTCGTCGCGCTTCTTGAGGCCAAGATCATAGTACTCGGTCCTGATGTCCACGTAGGGGGCAAGGAGTTTCTCTTTGATCATGGCCCACATGACATGCGTCATCTCATCGCCATCCATCTCAACGATTACGTTCCTTGTGCTGATCTTCTTCGCCATCACCAAAGCCTCCTGAGTATGATCGTTCCTTCATCCATGATTTTTATCGATACTGCCCTCCGCCTTCTTTCTTTGCATGGACAGCGAGCCACCGGCAAGGATGATCTGCTTCTGCCGTGCGGTCAGACTGTACAGGGCTTCGATATTCATTCCTTTGGTTTTGTTCCTGACCACCAGTGGTTTGCCGTCGGCGATTGACTTGGCTGCGTTAACAATTTCGAGCTCATCGTTCTGGTTGATTCTTTCATAATCCGTTTCATTTTTAAAGGTAATGGGAAGGATGCCGAAATTGACCAGATTATCCGTATGAATGCGCTGGAACGATTTGGCCAGAACGACCTTGACGCCGAGGAACATCGGGCAAATGGCCGCATGTTCGCGCGATGAGCCTTCTCCATAGCTCTCGCCGCCGACAATGATATTGTGTCTGCCTGCATCGCGAATCTGTCTGGCACGTGCAGAAAACCCTGCATCAACCGTCTCGAACACAAACTCGGAGTATTTGGGTACATTTGAACGGTATTTCATCCTTGCGCCTGCCGGGATGATGTGGTCGGTGGTAATCTTGTCGCCGACCTTGATGGCGGCCGTGCCTTTGATATCAGCAGGGAAGGGGTCGTTGGTCGGAGGGGCGCCGATATTCGGTCCACGGAAAATATCGACCAAGGAGGGATCCTCGATCGCTTTTGGGAAAATGAACATATTGTCGTCAATCATGAATTTTCCCGGCATAGTAATCCTGGGATATTTCATCCCCAGTTTTCTTGGGTCCGTGATTTTACCTGTAATTGCCGCTGCCGCTGCGGTTTCGCATGAGACAAGGTAGACCTGGGCGTCATGGGTGCCGGACCGGCCCTCAAAGTTACGGTTGGACGTGCGCAGCGAAATTCCTCTCGTTGACGGCGACTGGCTGTTGCCAATGCAGAACCCGCATGCTGCCGGGTCGATCCGCGCGCCGGAAGCAATGAGATTGCCCAGGTAACCGGCTTTGTCGATATTCTGCATGACCTGCCGGGAACCGGGCGCAATGACCAGGCTCACGTTCGGTGCGGCGACGTGGCCTTTCATGATGCGTGCGACGGTTGCAAGATCCTTGTAAGACGAGTTGGTGCAGGAGCCGATGCAAACCTGATCCACCGGCATGCCCTGTAGCGATTCAACCGTGGCGATATTCCCGGGTGAGTGAGGCGTAGCTGACAGCGGCACAAGTTTGGACAGGTTGATCTCTACGACCTTGTCATACTCCGCATCCCCGTCCGCGGTGATCTCTGACCAGTCGGAGAGGCGGCCCTGCGCGCTGAGGAACATCTTTGTAATATCATCGCTGGGAAATACCGACGTGGTGACGCCACATTCCGCGCCCATGTTCGTGATGGTCGCACGTTCGGGAACGGAAAATGTTTTTACCCCGGGACCACCGTATTCGAAAACCCTATTGACGTTGCCCCTGGTGCCGAAAATGCGGAGAACTTCGAGAATCACGTCTTTGGCCGAAACCCAGGGTTTCAGCCTGCCGATCAAATTGATTTTAACGATCCTGGGGCAGACAAGGTAGAAGGGCGCGCCGCCCATTGCCAGTGCAACATCCAATCCGCCGGCGCCAATGGCGATCATGCCGATGCCGCCGCAAGTCGGCGTGTGGGAATCGGACCCGAGCAGCGTTTTGCCAGGCTTGCCGAAACGTTCAAGATGCACCTGGTGGCAGATGCCGTTTCCGGCGCGGGAGAGGATGATGCCGTATTTAACGGCGATCGACTGCAGATATTTATGGTCGTCTGCATTCTCGAAGCCGACTTGAATGGTGTTATGATCGATGTAGCTGACCGACAGTTCCGTCTCGATTTTCGGCAGGCCGGTGGCTTCGAACTGCAAGTAGGCCATGGTGCCGGTTGCATCCTGGGTGAGCGTCTGATCGATCTTGATGGCGATTTCGGATCCCGGGTTCCAGGATCCCTCTGCAATATGTGATTCCAGAAGTTTCCTGGTCAGTGATTTGCCCATTGCCTGCCCTCCTGTTAACCGTTATTTCCTTAAAGAAGTTCTAATCCTGAACACGTCCGAGGAATTTACATTCACTCACGGGAATACGCATGTCCATATCGGTCCCGCTTTCGCGATGGTCAAGATACTCGCCTGCACCGCCGGCCACCCTACCCAGCGCAAAGGCGAGAAACGGCAGGTCGAGCGCACGTTCGACGGTGATCTTCTTCTCCACCAGAAGCGGCCATGCAATGCCCATCAGAATACAGGTAAGCGTGGCGTCCACGTTTACGGCGTGGACCTTACTGGTCACGCCGGCGCTGGTCATGCCGCGGGTCAACCGGTGATAGAAATCATGGAACACGTTGTAGATTTTATGCTCATCCATATATGCGGCGATGACTCTTTCGCGCGGATCGAAGTTGACCGCTTCCTTGTTGAACACGGGATGTCCGAGGCAGGGGACTTTTTCGTAATGAAGACCTGCCTCCTTGTCCACCACCTTCCTTTCCTTGAATTTCTTGACATAGTCACGAACAATCGCATCCAGGTCAGGCGCATTTTTCTTGTTGTAGGGATCGGTCAATCCGGTTTTCCCGAAAACATCAATCAGCATTCTGGCTGCTTCCTGGCCGTTTCCGCCGTGAACCGTTCCAATGGCGGCCAGGGTTGCGATCATGGCCGTATTCGGCGAATTTCCAGCGGAAGCGGAAAGTTTTGGCGCCTGGCTTGAAATCGTGCCCGGTCCGTTCGTCAACGATGCGATCAGTCCCATTTCGAATAAGCGTATTTCAAACTCGTGCTTGAGCGGATGGCCGAGCCAGTAAAGAAGGACTGATTCGACAAACGAGCCTTTGTTCATAAGGTTCATGACGGAATAGCCGTATATGCGCGGCGTAACACCGTCATTTGAGGACGCATGTGATGCGTTGCGCATGGATTGCCGCGTCTGTATCCGGCCGAAGCCGGACTTGACATATCGCTCAACCAGAGAACCGTAAGGTTCTGGGATGTTACCGGGATGAATAATCATGGTGCGGGGGAGTTTATGTTCAAAGGCGCCGAAATTCTTGAACCATGGGTTGAGCCCGATCGGTTGTGTCGGGGAGAAGTCCGTTTTGATCCCGCATGCATCCGTCACGGCCATGGCCGCATTTACAAGGTCATGAAGCGCGTTGACGCGGACGCCCCGCTTTTTTTCCTTGAGTATGGACATGAACACTTTCGGATGATCTGGGTCAAAAACCGGTACCCCAAAATAGTCGTCGAACATTTTCATTTTTGCCGAAGCCGTGGTGTTGGGTCCTTCGACGACCGCACCGGCGTGCCCCAGAGAGATACTGCGTCCTTCGGCGAACTGTCCTGAAACATAGACAATGACCGGTTTCGGGCATTTGAGAGACTTAAGATAGGCGATCGCCTCCTCTTCATAGGATCCGCCCGGTTCAACATAGAGGATAACAAGCTGTGTGCGGGGGTCCATCATGGCAAGGGGAAGAAGCTCTCTGATCGGTGTCAGGATCAGAGGATCCTTGCCGGTTGAGATTCCATAGGAAATACCCAATCCGGCAGGCTTGAGGTAGGTCGCAATGGTATTGACCATATTGCCGGAGTTGGACACGATGCAAACGCTTCCCTTGACGAAGGCCTCATCCGGAGAATCTCCGCCAACAGCACCGACGCGCGTGCGGTCGTAAGCATTGATGACACCGAGCGTATTGCAGCCGACAATATCGATATCAGCGCTATCGGCAAGTGATTTGAGTTTCGCCGTTACTTCGATGGACACATGTTCCGTAATGACGAAAATGGTTTCAACAAACTTCTTGCCGTGTTCCAGCACTTCCTTGACATCGCCATAGACTGCATCAGGCGGTGAATAAACAATAATCTTGTTGGGTTTTTTTGCATCCGGAAGGGCTGACAGCAGGTCCTCGAACTGGCCGAAGACGGGTATCGGCTTGCCCCCCGGAACGTCAACGGTCTGACCGTCCTTGCCAAGCGCCCATCCGGCCACGATATTCCTACAGTAGCTTTGAGAAATGATCGAGACCTTGGAAGCTTCACGGCCGGTAATATTCGATACGGCGATACGATCACCTTTTTTCAGGATATCACTCAATGATTTCGCTCTCATTTCTGGTCCTCCTTCCCTTCGATCTCGCTGTAATTCGCCAGCTTGGCCGCATACGCAGCGACCAGTGTAATGGGCGTATCAGGTCCGAAGAAGACAAACGGCAGATTGAGGTTTTCCAGGGTTTTTTTCATGACCGCGAGCCCCTGGACGAGTCCGGGACCGCCTCGTCCGATGACGACAGGGATATGAATGGGACCATTCTGGGCGACCCATTCTTCCAGGGCGTCTGCAATGGCGGCAAAGGTCACGTCAATCTGGGTGTTGTTGGCTTTACCGCCGAGAATGAGAAGCAGTGAAGCATTGGCCAGTTTATGGCGGAAGCAAATTTCAGCGGTCTTCTTCATTCGGTCATAAGGCGGGTTTCCGCCAAAATCAGACAGAAATATCGGATCGCCGCCGCACTGGGCCAGCGTTTCGATGATAATGGTGCTGGCGCCGCCGCCGAACAAAATCGGGAGAATCTTTTTTCCTCCGAGTGATGACACATGAGCCTGTCCCTGATGGCTCGCTGCGGACCAGAGTCGCATCTCCTCATCAAAAGCCTCTTCCGTGCTCGGGTATTCCGGGAATTCAAACCCGAGATCACGGAACTTGAAATTGTTTTCATCGAACGTGGCTTTAAAATCGCAGGCAAATATCTTTTCGTCTTTGGTCACGCGCCACGGATTGATTTCACAGGACTGCATGCCGGTCGAGATGAACATATCCCACTGATTGACAAAGCAGCGTGCCAGCATGGAGTTCAGACTGCCATGCAAACCAAGTTTGCTCAGCGCCTCTGAAGCCTGATAGGCATTTAATCCGCGGAAGACATCGACGGGAATCGTGATTTTGTCTGAATCCGGGATGGATTCGACATCTATTCCGCCTTTGAGTGAAACAGTAAAAGAGGGGGAAATAAATTTAGAATTATAGGTGATTGCCGTAAAAAGCTCCATCTCCGCCGGTACCGACTGAACCATGTACGATGTGCGAGGTTGCAGTCCACCGACTTCCGCTGCGGCCACTTTCTTTAAAAGTTGCATGGCTTCACGATAATCACTGACTTTATGAACCGTGCCGGCCTTGCCTCGTTTTCCTGCAAGCACATCCGGTTTAACGATTCCGCTTCCCCATACCTGCAATTTCTTTTTAATATCCGATTGATTCACAGGCTCCACAACAAAATCCGGAACTGGAATTTTAAATCTGCCTGCAAGCTGTTGAAGGAATATCAGTTCGCCGATTTTTGCGCTCATCAGTGCTCCCTCCTTTGTAAAGAATCTACTAAAAATTCATCTATTGTGTTCATGCCAGAACAGGAAAAAGATTGCAACTATTGATTGTGACTACCGGACAATTGTTTGGATCTGGAAAAGGGCGCCCAACTGCTCCTGGAAAAGGAAAATATTGACGGCGGGGAGATCACAGCGCTGATGGCTTAATCCATCTCATATTTGCACCCAGTCAACTTGCTAAGTTTTTCACCTTGAAGCTTTTTCTAAAACAAAAAACTGTTTTCTTTGCAATAAAATTTGAACTTTTCCGGTGTCCATTGTAAAAGCCACCTTCATGAATAAAACAGAGACCCTGATCACCAAAACACTTTTAGACTGGTACCGGCAGCACCAGCGCATCCTGCCCTGGCGGGAAAATCCGGACCCCTACCGGGTCTGGATCTCGGAAATCATGCTCCAGCAGACCCGGGTGGAGACGGTCATTCCCTATTATCAACATTTTCTGAAAAGATTTCCCACGGTGAAAGCGCTCGCCGCAGCGTCCTTGGACGAAGTGCTCAAAGCCTGGGAAAACATGGGTTATTACGCCCGGGCACGGTATCTGCACTGGGCAGCACAAATCATTGTTGACCAGTTGAACAGTCTGATTCCAGATAACCGGGAGACACTTTCCGGCCTGCCCGGTATTGGTCCGTACACCGCCGGTGCCATTCTCAGTATCGCCTTCGGACAACCGGTAGCTGCTGTCGATGGCAATGTGCGGCGGGTGCTGAGCCGGCTTTTTGCCGTGAAAGAACCTATGGACCGGCCAAAAACGCAACGGGAACTTCAAGCTCGTGCCAAAGCTCTCCTTCCGAAGCATTCACCCGGCTCCTTCAATCAGGCCCTCATGGATTTGGGTGCCATGATCTGTACCCCGAGAACACCAAACTGTCAAGACTGCCCCCTCCAAAGGCTGTGCCGGGGGAGAAAGGCCCATCTTCAGGATCGCCTGCCCGTATCTGCAAAAAAAATACCGATCCCGCACCGGCGTGTCGTGGCTGCCGTGATCCGCGACCGGCAGGAACGGGTGCTGATTGTCCAGCGACCCCCTGCGGGACTGCTGGCCTCACTCTGGAAGTTCCCCGGCGGTATCGTGAAAAGTGGAGAGAGTCTGGCGGAGGAATTGAAGCGCACTGTCTATGAGGAGTTGGGCATCCGGCTTCAGGTGGGAGACCAGATCGCATCCGTCAAACATGCCTATACCCATTTCCGGATCACGCTGTTCGCCTTCCGCTGTTCCCGGCGGTCGGGTCAGCCCTGTCCCCGAACCTGCCAGGACTGGCGATGGGCATCTCCGGAGGATCTGCAAAACCTGGCCTTTTCCAAGGTTGACCGTGCCGTGATCTCCACGATTTAATCGCTGCCACTCCGAATGAACCTAAGAAACCTAAGTTGCAATCACCTTTTTGTTACGGATAACAACTACAACTATTGAGCTGTGGTCAATTATCAGGACTGAGGATTACGGATCGAAAGATAGTAAGAACCAAGCTCACTGACGGGGATAGAGCGCCAGCGGAATTGCCTCCGGTGCAGCGCCTTTTTAGCAGTCTTGAAGTCTGCTAACATTAGCGATGATTATACTTTGATTTTTTCATTTATTGAATTAGCAATTGCATCATACCAATTTATCTTGTCTGCAATGGATTTTTTTATTTTTTCAATTTCTTCCGTAGATAAATTTCTTGCTATCTCTTGAAGAGCCACTGTTTGAATATCTTCTGCGTTGAGTGAGTAAATGATTTTGCTGCTTTTCATTTTTTTAATCCATTAGGGGGAAAATTTATTTTCACGATGCCAACTAATTGCATTTTGATGAGGGTAAATTTCTTTTCTTTTGGGAAGAAGTATTTTAGGACTTTTATTGGAAAATATTCTGATGAAATCATAATCTCCCATTCTGCCAAAATCAGAAGGTAACGAATTTACTTTTGAGGAAACTTGAATTCTAAAATCATCGTGCAATGTTAACCAGCCAACATCGAAAGCCCAATGATGCAAATGACATACAGACAACCCATTTAAAATATCATCTTTCCCTTTTTCACTATTAGGAACAATATGTGCAGCTTCAACTTCCCACAATAAAGAATCTGGAGTTTGAATTTTCATTCCACAAAAAGCACACTTGTAATCATATGCTTCTATAACCGCTTGACGAAAACCTCTTGTTCTGATTGTTGATTCCCTGGTAACCTTGGCAACTTTCTTTTCTTTATCAAATGGATCATAATTTGCGGGTCGTGGTGTTTCAATAAGTTTCTTTACAATTTTTTGAACTTCAAAGGATTTTGTTGGAAGAAATTCTTTTTGTGTTTTTGGAATATTCAAAATCTTCAATGCCAGATCAAAGCCATTTTCAGTTAACATCCATTCTTTCTTGTTTGTAAGAAGAATTGTTGACGTTGGCCTTGAAACTAATTTTTCTTTTGCTAACGAATCTGCAGCTCGATAGAGTAAACGATGCCAAAGAGGTGTTTTTACAATTCTATTTTCTTTGCGATAAATTCTTTCTAAAATAGCAGTTCTCTGATTTTCGTTTAAAATAAATTCATCAGCTATTTCATTTACGATTTCTTCACCAGTGGCAAACTCTTTTATTACGCCATTATGTTTGAACAAAGTTTTCAGCAAAGTTTTTTCAACTTCCTTTTTCGATGGCATAGCCAAATCTTTAAGCATTTTACCTTCGTAACTCATACAAACACTTTTTCCTTGATATTTAAGACAAAGGTTCCCGTTGGTTTGAGGACACGTAATAGCTGTTCGGAAATAGGCAAAAACCACTCCACGTACTTGTCGTGGTGAATACCACCGTATGTATTTTTTCGCTGGTCTGCGTAAGGCGGTGATGTTACAACAAGGTCAACTGAGTTATCTGAAATCAGTTTTAACTGCTCCTTGCTGTCCCCAAGATATATGTCTGTAGTTATTTCCATTTTATGCTTACTGTTTCAAAAAGATTCTCTTTCCAGCACTTATTCAATGTACCGCTCAACGATTCCATATGTCCATGAAGAATGATTATGCGGGATGGAACTTATTCAAATGGCTTCTTTACGTTCAGACTATCACGATTTACATTTGAAATCTACTATAGCAATGAAATTATTCGTCCTAACACTTTCAGTCAACTATCAACCGGATGAACCTTATTTGAAAGGGATATGACTCAATCATTCAAGACCATCTACGATAGGGTGATCATCGTCATTTATGATGAGAGGCAACTCAAAAAGGGACATCTTTACTTTTCCATCAAATTCGGTTATTTATAGATGCAAACATCAGGCGTTTATGATGGAAACCATGACCGGACCCGTTGAAGGCGCTTGATATAAGAAGGAGCAATTGGATGGAATCTCTATCCCCGTGGGGTTTGAAACTCAGCACCTATCTCTCCGGTGAAACGATAAGAACCTTGATCCGGGTCGCTGTCCTGCTGTTCATCGGGCTACCCGCTATTTATTATTTCAGCAAATGGATCCGCAAAGTCATGACCTTGCGCCTTTCGGCGCAGCCCGGGATGGTGGCCGGAAAAATCATTTATTATACCGGCCTTTTCATCATCCTTTTTTCCGTCCTCAACGAACTGGGTTTTCATCTCAACACCCTGCTCGGCGCGGCGGGCATCGTGGGCATTGCCGTCGGTTTCGCCTCCCAGACCAGCGTTTCCAACATCATCAGCGGCGTCTTCATCATGATGGAACGACCCTTTGTCATCAACGACTATATCACGGTGGATAGTATGAGCGGTTGGGTCCTCTCCATCGATATGCTCTCCATCAAGCTGAGAACCGATGACAACCGCTTCGTCCGGATCCCCAACGAAACGGTCATCAAGAACCGGCTGACCAACGCCACCCGGTTTCCCATCCGGCGCCTCGACATTCATCTCGGCATCGGCTACCGGGAGGACATCGCCCGGGTACGGGCCGCCCTGATGGACGTCGCGAAGAATAACCCTCTGTGCCTCCAGGAACCGGCGCCGCAGGTGATCCTGTCGGGATTCGGCCAGTCTTCCATTGATTTTCTCTTCGCCGTCTGGGCAACGCAGGCCAACCTTCTGGCCCTGCAGAACTCAATCCAGGAAGATCTCAAGATCCGCTTTGACCAGGAGGGCATCGAAATTCCCTTCCCCCACCTCTCCCTTTATAGTGGAAGGAATGCGGAGCCCTTTCCCGTCCGGATTATCGAAAAAAACGAGGGCTGAGATGTCCAAAGACAAAATCCCCGTCACACCGGCGCTTTTAATGCTGAGAAAAAATCAGGTCGATTTCATCCCCCGATCCTACAAGTATGAAGAACACGGCGGAACCCGCGTGTCGGCACGGGAACTGGGGATTCCCGAACATAGGATCATCAAGACCCTCGTCATGGAGGATGAACACAAACTGCCGCTCATTATTCTGATGCATGGCGATAAAGAGGTTTCTACCAAGGCCCTGGCCAGAATCCTGGGTGTGAAGTCCATCCACCCCTGCGATCCAAAAACCGCTGAAAAACATACCGGTTACAGAGTGGGCGGCACGTCTCCCTTCGGTACGAAAAAGATTCTGCCCATCTATATGGAGGAAACCATTGCCAGCCTGCCCTGCGTCCTGATCAATGCAGGCAGCCGGGGGCTCCTGGCGGAGATGCCGCCATCCGAACTGATCAGGGTCTTGCAACCGGTACCTGTCCAGGTGGCGATCTGATGAAAACCGGTCCGCGCGCTTGACGTAACGATAAATCATCACTATATTTAGGTTATTGGATTTTCTCGACCTGTTCAGCCATCCTTACGAAGATGAGATTATGATATGAGTTCAAAACAAATCATTATCCGCTGCCTGAACTGCGGAACCAAAAATCGCATTCCCAGGCAACACCTTCAGGATAAGCCGACGTGCGGTCAGTGCAAAGCGCCGCTGGATGAAATGATTATCCGCTGCCTCAGTTGCGGGGCTAAAAACCGGATGCCGGAGAACCGTCTCCATGACCGGCCCCGCTGCGGAAAGTGCAGCGAACCGCTTGTCGTCAAGGGTGAAGAGGGTCATCCGGTGGATGTGACGGATGCCACCTTCTCCAAGGAGGTCATCTCTTCGCCCGGGTCTGTTCTGGTGGATTGTTGGGCCCCCTGGTGCGGCCCCTGCCGAACGATCGCGCCCATTCTCGATGAATTGGCCGACAAGTATGCGGGTGGTGTCAAAATTACCAAGCTCAATGTGGACGAAAATCCCCTGATCGCTTCTCAATACAGCATTCAAAATATTCCCACGATGCTTCTGTTCAAGGACGGCAAGCTGGTCAACAAGCTGGTCGGCGCGTTGCCCAAGGAAGAAATTGAACAGCATCTGCTGTCGATCATGAAAACAAATTAAATTATGTCCACTTCAATCCTTGAGAAGCCAACAGATTTTAACCCGCAGCTCTCTCCCGATTTTGAAAACTGCAAGGGCCAATGCGGCTACACCATCTGGTGCAAAGCCTGTCTGGAGGAAAGAAAGCAAACATCCCACGCAGACCTGTCAAAGGAGGATAACGACAACCATGGAAAATAAACCCAAACTCGCGGAAACCTACTGGAAATGCAGCAACTGCGGCAACACCCTGCAGGCGCAGATCCCTCCCCAGACCTGCCCGGCCTGCTCACAGAAATGCCAATTTCTGAATGTGACCTGCTACCAGCCGGAATGCGGTTTCACCGGCACGGATCCCCGGTTGAAATGACATTAACAATACTCGCCCGAACCTTCCCCATGAATAGGGGAATGTTCCTTTCCTGCACCCTGATGCCCGCCGGAGGCGAAACGCATGCAAATTTTTGAAAATGCACACTTTATCTCTTGTGAAGATCAGAACCGGACATTCAAGTTCCTGATTGAAGACGGGGGGCGTATCCTGTTTACAGGCGATCAAATCCCCGATCAATACCAGCGGGTCCAGGCACGCACGGACCTGCAGGGCCGGTTCATTCTTCCCGCCTTTACCGATACCCATATGCATTTCGAGTCATACGCGCTTTTCCGGGCTACCCTGGATGTCCGGCACGTGCGGAACTTTGCCGAACTCAGCCAGGTCATCCGGGAGTATGAAGACCAGCATCCCCGGGAAAAGGTCCTTCTGGGTTTTGGCGTTTCGGCCCATACGGTCGAGGAAAAGAAACTGCCGGACCGGACCGTGCTGGACCAAATCACCGCCAAGCCGCTTTTTCTCGTCAAATATGATGGTCACGCCGCCGTAGCCAATTCCGCCTTACTGGAAAAACTACCAAAAGCCGTCACCGCGCAGGCAGGATTCGACAAAGCCACCGGCGGGCTCTATCAGCAGGCTTTTTATGACGGCGTCAACCACCTGACGCGATCCGTTTCCCTGTATCAGGTGCTGAAAAACCTGATTGGCGCATCGGACGAACTGGCCCGCCGGGGGTTCGGCTTGATCCATACCGTGGAAGGACTCGGTTTTCCCCTGGATGCCGATGTCGACCTGATGCGCTTTGCCGCAAAAGCCTTTCCGCTTCAATATCGTATCTATTTTCAGACCCTGGACATCCGGAAGGTGGTCCGGCGCAAGCTCACCCGGATTGGCGGGTGTTTTGCCACGGCGCTGGACGGCTGCTTCGGCACAGAAGATGCCGCCCTCAAAGAACCCTATGCGCATCGACCCGACGACAGAGGCTTCCTCGCCTATTCGCAGAAGCAAATCACTAACTTCGTGAAAAAGGCCAATCGCCTGGACCTTCAGGTGGCCATGCATGCCATTGGAGACGCCGCCGTCGAGCAGGCGGTCATCGCCTACGAAGACGCCCTGGCCGATTTTCCCCGGCAGGACCATCGTCATGTGATCATCCATGCCAACCTGATGCCATCCCCGCTCCTGGAACGGGCGGCTAAAATCGGCATTCATATTGCCATTCAGCCCCCGCTGCTTCACTGGGAACAGGAGCCGATGAGCTATCTAACCCGCATTCTGGGCGACCGGGCATACAGCCTGATGCCCCTGAAGAGCATGCTCGATCATGGATTAACAATCGCCGGTGGTTCCGATGCCCCTTGCAGTATTCCCGATGCGATCGGCGGGATCCATGCGGCCTGCAATCACCCCAATCCGGAACAGAGGATTTCCATCCTCGATGCCGTCCGGATGTATACCCGTTCGGCGGCCCGGCTCTCTTTCGATGAGAAGGAGCGGGGTACGCTGACCGACGGCAAAGTCGCCGATTTTGTGGTTCTTGACCGCGATCCGCTCACGCAGAAACCTGAAGATCTAAAAGACATCAAGGTGTTGCAGTTTTATTTAAAGGGCCAGACCTATGAGCCGTCGATCAGAACACCCGCCGATCTCTGTATTCGGGCATTCACAAATATTCTGTTAAAACGTTAAATCCGCGAGGAGAAAGCATGTCATCCAATCAAGGCCCGGAGAACGACGGACGATTAATTTACCGCTGCCGGGTATTCGATGTTTTTGAGGGAGAGGTTCTTTTCCCCAACGGCCGGAGCAGCGGCCAGAGCTGGATCGATCACAAGCCCTGTATCGCCGTCGTCCCCGTAACCGATGAAGGCAAGCTGATTCTGATTCGCCAGTATCGTCATGCCACCCGGCAGGTCCTTACGGAGATTCCTGCCGGGGCGATGGACAAGGGAACCGAGACCGTGGAAGCCTGCGTCCAGAGGGAACTGGCGGAAGAAACCGGCTTTCAGGCAAAACAGTTGGTGAAGCTCTTTGAGGGTTATCTGATTCCCGGATACGGCAATGAATACATGTATTTTTTCCTTGCTCTCGACCTTTTTCCCCTGCCGCTACCTGCCGATGAGGATGAGTTTATTGAAACCATGTCCGTCTCTTTTGCCGAAGCTGGGGAAATGATCAAAACTGCTCAGATTGTCGATGTCAAGACGGCGCTGGGGGTCATGATGGCCGAATCCTGGTTGAAACAAAATGGGTTAAGGAAGACAGCAGCATAAGTCTAGGTTTTCAGCGGAGCATCTTTTCTCGCTTGTCTAACTGGACCTCCAGTTTCTTCAACAACTCTATATCTTTTTTAAGCTGTTCGTTCTCCTGAAGAAGCGCGGGAAGTGCGGAACGTTCAGCCTGGAACCGGCCGTTTAGTGCCTGGATTTCCTTTTTTAAACGCTCGTTCTCATTTTTAAGTTGGTCCTGTTCAGATTGACCTCTGGCCTGCACAGCCTGAACAGATTGTATATCATCCAAGAGACGGATCAGCGTTTCCGCCAGAGGGCGCCATTTGCTCTTGGGGTAGTTTTTAATCAAGGTCTCAAAGGATGCCCTGGCTTTTGCATAATCCGCCGGCTTTTCCGGGAAGCCCAGATAGGAAGCCCCCTCATTTAACACAGCGGCATCGTTCGATGGCTTGCTGAAGAGACCCGGCTTTTCCACAGGAACAATGGCCAGCCCCGGGCCAGCCCCCTTGCCGGGCGGCATGGTTGCCGGAGACGCACAGGCCCCCAGCGCTGCGATCAGCAGGCAAATCCAGAAAATTCTGACCCTCTTCAGCACATTCTCCCCCGCATTCATCCTATCCTGCCGGTTGCGGCTCGTGACTCGCCGCGTCTTTCCATTACAAAGTTACTGCCGGGCAGCGTTTTCGCGTATTCCTTTAATTCTGCCGCCATCTCCGCGATCTCAAGCGCATTTTTAAAACGGTGTCCATCACCGGTGACCATCGCCACAGACACCGTCAGCAAAGGAAAAGTCTGCTCACGCCCTTTTCTGTCTTTGCCGATAATGAAGCCCTGCTCCTGATCTTCCGAACTGTAATACAGCGGTATGCGGGCATCGAATTGATCAACCAGATGCCGGCTCAGGGCTTCCGCCCGCTGGGGATCGGCAATAATCACAAAGTCGTCGCCCCCGATGTGCCCGATGAAAACACCTTTCCCTCCGGTCTGTTTCAGCTCGTCCGTCAGGATCCGTGCAACCTCCTTGATGATCTCACTGGCCCAAGCATAACCATACTTATCGGCAAAAGGCTTGAAATTGTCAAGATCAACCTGGCAGAGGGAAAAGGGTTGTCCGGTCGACAGGCGCTCACCAATGATCCTTTCAATGGCCAGGTTGCCCGGCAATCCGGTCAGCGGGCTCGCATCGAGATTCATCGTCTCCAGCACTTTGAGGCGTTCCGTCATCCTCCCAAAGGAGCGGGCCAAACTGCCGATTTCATCACGATGATGGATCTGAAGGTCGTGGTCAAACTTCCCTTCGGCAACCAGACTCGTCGCTTTTTCAAGTTTCCGGAGGGGGATGGAAATATTATAGGTGATCAGCAGCGCCAGGGACAACCCGGCGACAAGGCTCATCACCGACAAAATAAAGGTCATTCTTGACGCGTTGGTGCTGCGCTCCCGGATCAGGTTCATCCGCGTGTCAATATCCTGCTCGGCCTTACGCTGTATGGCACGTACCTCAGAAGCAATCTCTTCAATGGCTTTTTTCCCGTCCTGCTCAGACAACGCAATCGCCTCACTCAGGCGATTTTCCTTCACCAGTGCCAGTTCTTGATTAAAAATAATGCCGTACCGTGTGGCCAGGGCAGCGACCTGAGGTAATGTTTTCGCCGTACCCGGGAATCGGGCATTTTTCAACTCCTGGAGATTTTGATTTAATTCCTGATTTCTCACCCAGAAGATATCGGCAAGGGATGGATCTTTCAGGATGAGATATTTCCGTTCGGAGCTTTCCTGAGCCAGCAGGGCATCCATCATTTTCTTGCTGGTCTCCACGATGAAAAAATCCTGATTGATGATTCGATAGGCCAGATCATTGAGATCCCTCAGACTGAGGACAGCATAGGCACTGGCCAGGACAGTCAACAACGCCATGACCAGATAGCTAAAGAGTAATTTTCGGCTGATGGTAAGTTTCATGCTTCCTGTTTATGTCAAGGAGGAGGTTGGATTTTTGACTACCACATCCGGCCGATTTGCGCAAAGGAGAAAAACCCCGCTGGGTATGAAATAATGCTTTCCCCGCAACCCTTTTGTCTGATAAACGAGATTTACCTGAAATCACATGACACCACCAACGGTTAGGGATATCCATCGGTGAACCGAAAAAAAACATTATGGATGGCCGGGACAAAGGCCGGCTTGAAAAAGGGCTGGGACGGTTTTCTCTGGATCATGAAAATCGTGCTTCCCATCTCTTTTCTGACCTCTCTTCTCGCCTGGAGCGGCTGGCTGAACCGGCTTGATTTCCTGCTGGCGCCGGTGATGGATTTCCTCAGTTTGCCCACGTTGGCCGCCCTGCCGCTCCTGATCGGTATCCTGGCCAATATTTACGGGGCGATCGCCGCCATGGCGGTGCTTCCCTTCACCACTGCCCAGATGACGCTCATGGGCATCTTCCTGCTGACAGCCCACAATATGATCCAGGAAGGCATCATTCAGTCCCGATCCGGCCTGCATCCGCTGAAGGCTACTCTTTTCCGTCTGTCCGCGGCTGTGGCAACGGTTCTGCTGGTCGCACCCTTTCTAAAAGATAGCCCGGCGATGACCATACCCGCGGGTGCCGTAACCACCGCAGTCCTCCCTTTTTTTCAAATGGTCAAGGAATGGGCCTGGACGACACTGGAACTCAGCATCAAGATATTCCTGATCTGCATGACCCTGCTGACCCTGCTGGAAATTCTCAAAGCCCTGGGATGGATCACCAACATTGTGAACATTTTCTCCCCGTTTCTGAAAATCATGGGCCTGGATAAAAAGCTTGGTTTTCTCTGGATGACAGCCATTGTCTTCGGCCTGGCTTACGGTGGCGCCGTTATTGTGGAAGAGACAAAAGACGGCGGTTTGTCAAAGGAAGACCTGGAAATGCTGCACCTGTCCATCGGCATCAATCATTCCATGGTGGAAGATCCGGCACTGTTCATGTCGCTTGGGCTGAGCGCCTTCTGGCTCTACGTGCCCCGCCTCATCATGGCCATTGTGACGGTCCGTCTCCTGCGCCTCTGGTTCCGGTTTTCAAAAAATGTCCGGCATTAAATATCGTTTTCAGAATGTCTTTTTTCATTGAACAGCGCTTGCCCCTGTGATCATCTTTTGATATACTGAAAATCATCATTGGCCAGAACAACAACGTACACATCTCAAGGAGGGAGGCCTGATCCATGATCTACAATGAGGAATTTGAAACTCTGCCCAGGGAAGCACTGGACGCTCTACAATTGAAAAGGTTGCAGCAGGTGGCGCAACGGGTCTATCACACCGTCGGTTTTTACAGAACGGCCTTTGATGAGGCCGGAGTGAAACCGGACGACATCAAATCTCTTGCCGACCTGGCACGTCTCCCCTTTACCACCAAGCAGGATCTGCGGGACAATTACCCTTTCGGTCTCTTTGCCGTTCCGATGAGCAGCGTAGTCCGGCTTCATGCCTCATCAGGAACAACCGGTCGGTCGACCGTTGTGGGATATACCAAACGGGATATCGATGCCTGGTCGGAACTGATGGCCCGGTGCTTTGTCGCCGCCGGCCTGACCAAGAACGACATCATCCACAACGCTTACGGCTACGGTCTTTTCACGGGCGGGCTGGGCGCCCATTACGGCGCGGAAAAGCTGGGGGCCAGCGTCATTCCCATGTCCGGCGGCAACACCAAGCGGCAGATCATGATTCTCCAGGACTTCGGCCCTACGGCGATCTGTTGCACACCTTCCTACGCCCTCAATCTGGCGGAGCAGGGGCGAGCCATGAATGTTGATATGAGGGCGCTCAAACTGCGTGTTGGAATCTTCGGTGCCGAACCCTGGTCGGAAAAAATGAGGGATGAAATCGAAAAAGCCATGAACATCACGGCCCTGAATATCTATGGCCTTTCCGAAGTCATGGGACCCGGGGTGTCCATGGAGTGCATGGAGGGCCGTGACGGGATGCATATTTTCGAGGACCACTTCATCGCCGAGATTATCAATCCGGACACCGGCGAGGTTCTTCCCTACGGTGAAAAGGGTGAGCTGGTTTTTACGACCATCACCAAGGAGGCCTTCCCGCTGATCCGTTACCGCACGCGGGATATCACAACCCTGAACATGGCGCCCTGCCGGTGCGGCCGGGCACTTGTCCGGATGGAGCGTGTCACCGGCCGGAGTGATGACATGCTGATCATCCGCGGCGTCAATGTCTTCCCTTCCCAGATCGAGGCGGTGCTCCTCAATATCAAGGGCATCGAACCCCATTACCAGCTGATTGTGGACCGCATCGACCAGTTGGATACGCTGGAAGTCCAGGTGGAGGTCAGTGAAAATCTTCTGGCCGAATCCGGAGAGGTCAGGGTACTGCAGAATATGGAGAGACGCATTGTCAAGGATATGAAGGACTATTTGGGTATTTCCGCCAAGGTGAAACTGGTGGAGCCGAAATCCCTGCAGCGCTTTGAGGGCAAGGCCAGCCGGGTAATGGATAAAAGACAAATTTAAAACGGAGCCGCCCCTATTAAGCAAGGAGGATGATCCATGAAGGTTGAACAGATCACCATATTTCTGGAAAACAAGCCGGGAGGCCTGGAAAAGGTCACAAAAATTCTGAAGGATGCCCCGATCAATATCCGTACCCTGGCCGTTGCCGATACCTCCGATTTCGGCATTGTCCGGCTGATCGTCAATAACGTGGAGTTGGCCACAAAAGTCCTCAAAGAAAGTGGGTTTACCGTCAGCCGGACCACCGTCGTGGCTGTAGAAGTGCCCGACCGGCCCGGTGGCCTCCACAGCATTCTGGAAGTCTTGGCAAAAGAGAATATCAACATCGCCTATATGTATGCTTTCGTCGAAAAAAGTGGTGAAAACGCCGTGATGCTTTTCCGGTTTGACCAGCAGGATGCCGCCATCGAAGTCCTGCTGAAAAACGGTATAACGGTTCTGCCCGGCGAAAAGCTGTACTCTTTTTAAGCGATTGTGAGGATGGTGCTCTTGCTTATTCCTTTGCTATCTATCGAAAGGAGTGGTCTTCATGCAAATGAAAAATCGGCCTGTTGAGCGTCTGGGGGAAGAGCAGTGGCAGAAAATGTTATCTTTTAACCTTTGATGCATCCGAGGGACCGGAGCCTGGCCACCTTTTTTGAGATACCCGCACGGTGTACCACCTCGACCACCTCATCGAGATTTTTGTAAGCCTCCGGGATCTCCTCCCGGAGGGTTCCCCTGCCGCTTGCCATGACGATCACCCCCCGATCCGCCATGTCTCTTTGCACGGCCCGGCCTTTACTCATCTTGGTCGCTTGGGTACGGCTCATCACCCGTCCAGCCCCATGGCAGGTACTGCCAAAGGTTTCTGTAAAAGCCCTGTCCGTTCCTGCCAGCACATAAGACCCCGTCCCCATATCGCCGGGGATTAAGACCGGCTGGCCGACCTTTCTGTATCGCTCCGGGACTGCCGGATGGCCCGGCGGAAAGGCCCTCGTAGCGCCTTTCCGGTGGACGCAGAGTTTTTTCGGACTCCCTTCCACAGGCAGCGTTTCGATCTTGGCGATATTATGGCAGACATCATAAAGCAGGCGCATGCCTATGTCGCGCGGACTTTTTCTGAGCGTCTTTTCAAAGGTTTCCCGTGTCCAGTGCATCAGCATCTGCCGGTTGGCCCAAGCGTAATTGGCGGCGCAGGCCATGGCGGCCAGATAATCCCGGCCGGGCTGGGATTCCAGATAGGCACAGGCAAGTTGCCGGTCCGGCAAATTCAAGCCCATCTCCCCCATGTGTTTGACCATTCGGGCCAGATAGTCGTCACAGACCTGGTAACCCAGGCCGCGGGAACCGCTGTGGATGAGCACCGCGATCTCATCCTGCTCCAGTCCGAAGGCTGCGGCAGCGACGGGATCAAAGATCTCTTCCACCACCTCGATTTCCAGAAAGTGGTTGCCCGATCCGAGCGTGCCGAGCTGCTGCTTGCCCCGCTCCAGCGCCCGCGCGCTGACCCGGTCCGGATCGGCCCCGGCCATGACGCCCCTGTCTTCCGTCGTTTCCAGGTCTTCCGGCGTCCCGAAGCCCTGATCGACAGCCCATTTTGATCCTTCCAGTAGAACTTTCCGTTCTTCTTTCTGAGATAGTTTTAACGAACCTGTCGAACCGACGCCGGAGGGAATATTCTGAAACAGCGCCGTCACCAGATCCGGCAACCGGTCGCGGATATCGTCCAGGCAGAGCCGGGTGGTTATCATACGGCAGCCGCAGTTGATATCGTAACCCACACCACCGGGGGAAACGATCCCATCCGACATCTCGAAGGCCGCGACACCGCCGATGGGAAAACCATAGCCCCAGTGCATGTCCGGCATGGCGAGCGAATATTTAACGATGCCGGGAAGATGAGCAACATTGGCCACCTGCTTCGGGCTTTCATCGCTTCCCATCTCTTTTATCATCCGCTCGCTCGTATAGAGGATTCCCGGTACTTTCATGCCTCCGAACGGCTCAATGATCCAGCGGCACTCATCCATCTTTTTTATTTTGATATCAGACATCAAAGATGATCCTTCCCATCCATCCCTGCTCCGTTTTTCGGACAGAAGCCTGGTGATAGGTCACTGCCTTGATTTCTGTCCTGATCCTGTGCTTCCGGGCATCAAACCGTCCACACCGTATCTCTGCGACCAGATGGTGATTATCGATTTGCCTGACGCGGCCATCCGTCAAAACGAACGCCATACCGTTAAAGAGATAAAGGATTTCACGAAGATAATTTACAAAAAGATCCGTGATGTCGGACCCCTCGATCACGATTTCCCTGACGACGGTGGGTTGGATGCCCGGCGCATCCAGCAAGAGATCAAACAGTGCAGCAGCGGCATTGACAAAGAGATCCTTCCGCGTTTTGCCGAAAACTTCCACGCCCAGATCCGCCGTATGATCGAACAACCGGTAATGCATTTCAATAAAACAGCCAGATGGCGTCGCTAAAAAAGAACACCCCACCCAGCGACAGCACCAGACCGATAAAGAAAAGGGGCTTCTTTTTCGTCAAAGCGGAAACAGAGCATAGCATGATGGATATCTGTAAGAAAATCAGAGCATAACCGAAATTTCCGGCCCGTATTTGGGCATCTTCCTTTGATTTGGCCAGTTTCTCGGCGACGGTCTTGATCTCTGCCTTTTCAACTTCGTAGCGCTTGATCTGCTTGTCATAGTCCTGAATGATCTTCTGATACCTGTCCGCCATGGCTCCGGTCTGCTTCCCCCGATCGGCAAGCACCTCCAGTTCCAGCTTTTGTTTCTGAATCTCATAGATATAGGACTTAATGCTTTTCGCCTGATAGAATGCCCACTGGCTGGTTTCTTGGCCCTGATTCAGGACTGCCCTGGACGAATATTTGCCCACATAGAGCGTTGTAATGGCTGCAACAACGGCTAATATGGCCGTGGCCAGGGCTACCCAGGACATCCAGCGATCCGCTTTGTCACTCGACATAAATCATCCTCTCCGAAAGGAAGAATGGTTATATGGGTTCTTCGGTGTCTTCTTCGGTGATTTCTTCAGGGAGGTCTATCCCGTCCTCTTCCTTCTCTTCTTCCCGTTCTGCCCGGGCCATGCCGACCAACCGTTCTTCCGGTTCCAAATCGATCAGCTTCACTCCCTGCGTACTGCGATGAATCAGAGGCACGGATTCTACCTTGACCCGGATGATGTTGCCCGTATCACTGATCAGCATGATGTCCTCGTCGCCGGTGACCTGTAAAATCCCGGAGACATTTCCCACTCTGGGAACGGTTTTCAAATTGATGATCCCCTTGCCACCACGACTCTGCAGCCGGTATTCCGATACGCTGGTCCTCTTCCCAAAACCCTTTTCCGACACCGTGACGACGGAGTTCCCTTCCGTCGGAATTTCCACGCCAACGACGACATCGTCCTCGTCCATCCGGATACCGATCACCCCCCGGGCCGCTCTTCCCATATCCCGCACATCCTCTTCCTTAAACCGGATGGCCATGCCCTTGCGGGTCCCCATGAATAACTCCTGGTTGCCCAGGGTCAATTGAACGTCAATCAAGTCATCCCCCTCATCGACAGACATGGCAATGATCCCACCCGTGCGAGGATTGGAGAAGGCTGCCAGTTCCGTTTTTTTGACGATTCCTTTTTTGGTGACCATGACAATGGATTTACCCTCCGCAAAATCCCGAATGGGCAGAATCGCGGCCATGCGCTCTCCCGGCGTGATATTGATCAGGTTGACGACGGCTTTGCCCTTGGCGGCCCGGCCGCCCTGGGGGATCTGATAGACCTTCAGCCAATAGACTTTCCCCCGATTGGTAAAGATCAGGACATAATGATGGGTCGAGGCGATAAAGATCTTTTCGACAAAGTCCTCTTCCTTGGTGCCCATGCCGACCTTGCCTTTGCCGCCGCGGTGCTGGCTTTTATAGAGGCTGACGGCGTTGCGCTTGATATATCCGGAGTGGGAAACCGTGACCACCATGTCTTCTTCGACAATCATGTCTTCAATATTGATATCTTCAGAACTGACAACGATTTCCGTGCGCCGCTCATCCCCGAAGCGGGACCTGATCTCCTCAAGTTCGGACACAATCACATTGAGGACCTGCCGGGGATCATCCAGAATAGCCTGCAAGGCAGCGATCAGACTTGTCACTTCCGCATATTCCGCGTCAATTTTTTCCCGTTCCAGGCCGGTCAGGCGCTGCAACCGCATATCCAGAATAGCCTTTGCCTGAATCTCGGTGAGACCAAATTTTTCACAAAGGGAAGCGGAAGCATCCTGGGGATTTTTAGATTTTTTGATCACAGCAATGACCGCATCAATCTGACTGAGCGCAATGATGAGCCCGGCAAGAATATGCGCCCGCTCCCGGGCGCGGGTCAGATCAAACTGGGTCCGGCGGATGACGACCTGCTTCCGGAAATCGACAAAACTCTGGAGGATTTCCTTGAGATTAAAAACGCGGGGCTGTCCCTTTTCAATCGCCAGCATGATGATCCCAAAGGTGTTCTCCATCTGGGTATGTTTATAGAGCTGATTGAGAATGACGCCCGAGACTTCATCCCGCTTAAGATCAATGACGATGCGGATCCCCTCCCGGTCGGATTCATCACGCAGATCCGTGATGCCGCTGATCTTTTTTTCTTTCACCAGTTCGGAAATATGCTCGATCAGCTTCGCCTTGTTCACCTGATAGGGCAGTTCCGTCACGATGATACTTTCCTTTTCATTCCGGGCATTACGTTCAATCAGAGCCCTGGCCCGGATCCGGATAATCCCCCGGCCCGTCCGGTAAGCCGAGACGATACCCTCCTTGCCGTTGATAAAACCGGCGGTCGGAAAGTCGGGACCTTGAATATGGCCCATCAGTTCATCTATGGTGATCTGGGGATTTTCAATCATCGCAATGGTCCCGCTGATGATCTCACGAAGATTGTGCGGGGGAACATTCGTCGCCATGCCGACGGCAATGCCTGACGAGCCGTTGAGCAGCAGGATGGGTAGACGGGCAGGCAGGACGGTGGGCTCCTGCAGAGACTCGTCGTAATTAGGAATGAAGTCAACGGTTTCCTTTTCCAGATCCGCCAGTATTTCTTCGGCAATCCGGGCCATGCGCACTTCCGTGTAACGCATAGCCGCCGGCGGATCACCGTCAATAGAGCCGAAATTGCCCTGTCCGTCGATCAGGATGTAGCGCATGCTGAAATCCTGCGCCATCCGGACGAGCGTATCATAGGCTGCCACGTCGCCGTGGGGGTGGTATTTACCGATAATATCCCCGACAATTCTGGCCGACTTTTTATAAGATTTATTCCACCGGTTGCCCATTTCATGCATGGCATAAAGCACCCGCCGATGGACCGGTTTCAGGCCATCCCGGACATCGGGGATCGCCCGGCCGATAATGACACTCATGGCATAGTCCATATAGGACTTTTTCATTTCACTTTCGATATTGACCAGGATATTTTTCTGGTGAAGATCTTGTTCCATTATTTCTCCTTAATGATTCTATCGGGTCTCTGTATGGATGCGTCCGCGAGTTCCAGAATGGACCGATCCAATCAGATGATGAGAAGGACGGAATAGACCGGGCTGGCCTTTAGACATCCAGATTGGATACATGCAGGGCATTCTTATAGATGAAATCGCGGCGAGGCTCAACCTGATCCCCCATCAGCGTCGTAAAAATTTCATCAGCTTCCACGGCATCCTCGACGCGGACCTGCAAAAGCGTTCGCTTTTCCGGGTTCATGGTCGTTTCCCATAGCTGCTCCGGATTCATTTCGCCAAGGCCTTTGTACCGCTGCACGGTCAGCCCCTTCTTCCCGGTGTTGACCACATAATCAATCAGCGCCGACATGCTGTCCAAATCAACTGTTTTCCCGCCATTGGTTGTCTCCTCAGCAGCAACCCGGTATGGCGTTTCGCCCAGCGCGGTGACCTGACTCAAAAGTGCCTTGCTTTCAGTAAATTTCGGAGACCTGATCGTGTCCTTGTCGATACAGGTCAACGCGCTACGGCCGTCTTTTTTGATGGTAAAGATCATCTTATACAGGCCGTGTTCCTGATCTTCTTCCACCGCATAATCAACGGTATTTTCCATGAATTCCAATTGCGACTGGATCGAACCGCCGACAGCGGCTTTGGCCGTTCGTTTTGCGACTTTGCTAAGGGCCGCCTCACTTTTAAAATCACCTTCCGTCAAAGCCGGATCTCCGGCCAGGATCCGGATAATCTCCCTGTCTTTCTCTTCTTTTTCAAATTTGGCCAGGATACTTTCTATTCTGATCAGTTTTTTCAGATAACCCGCGAGTCTGTTCCCGGTAATGGTGCTTCCGTTTTCCGTGCAGAGTTGAAGCTTATTGACGCCATTCTCCAGAACATAAGCCTTCATTTCTTCTTCGTTATGGAGATAAATTTCATTTTTCCGGTCGCTGACCTTGAACAGCGGCGGCTGGGCGATATAGAGATAACCCCGATCCACCAGCTCCCTCATTTGACGGAAGAAGAAGGTCAGCAGCAAGGTCCGGATGTGGGAACCGTCCACATCGGCATCCGTCATGATGATCACCTTATGGTATCTCAATTTGCTGACATCATAATCACCCTGGCCAATACCGGTGCCGAGGGCGGTAACGATCACTTTGATCTCTTCATTTTGCAGCATCTTGTCGAAACGGGCTTTCTCCACATTAAGCACTTTTCCGCGCAGCGGCAGGATGGCCTGATTTTTCCGGTCTCTGCCTTGTTTGGCAGAACCACCGGCTGAATCTCCTTCAACCAGATAGATCTCACTTCTGGCCGGATCTCTTTCCTGACAGTCCGCGAGCTTCCCGGGCAGGGCACCCACTTCCAGCGCACTTTTCCTTCTCGTCAGCTCCCGGGCCCGCCTGGCCGCCTCTCTGGCTCTGGACGCATCCAGGGCTTTGTTGAGCAACTGCTTGGCAACTGACGGGTTTTCCTCCAGATAGGTCCCAATTTTATCATAGACGATTCCTTCCACGAGTCCTTTGATTTCACTGTTTCCCAGCTTTGTTTTTGTTTGACCCTCAAACTGCGGGTTCTTGACCTTGACGCTGATCACACAGGTCAATCCCTCTCTCAGATCTTCACCCTTTAGAGACTCCTTGCTGTCTTTGAATATTTTATTATTCACCGCGTAGTTATTGAATACCCGCGTCAAGGCGGACCGGAAGCCGATCAAATGGGTGCCGCCTTCTGTCGTATTAATGCTGTTGGCAAAGGAAAATGTATTTTCGGTATAAGTGTCATTATACTGGAGGGCCACCTCCACATAACAGTCTTCTCTCGCACCATCTACATAAACCGTATTTTTGTGAAGAACCTTTTTATTCCTGTTTAAATATTCAACAAAAGAGATGATCCCCCCTTTATAAAAAAACTCGCTTTTCTTATCCGTTCGTTCATCCACCAGGGTAATCTTTACCCCTGGATTTAAGAAAGCCAATTCTCTCATCCGGTTGGAGATCACATCGAAACTGAATTCCGTTTCTTCAAAAATTTCATCGCTGGGCTTGAAGGTAATTTTTGTTCCCCTGCCTTTTGTCTTCCCAACCTTTTCGAGGGGCGCTGTGGGTACACCATTCATATAGGACTGCGTATACACATGACCATCCCGGCGCACCTCCAGATCAAGAGTACTGGATAGGGCATTGACAACCGACACCCCGACACCATGGAGCCCTCCGGATATCTTATAACTATCATTGGAAAACTTGGCACCCGCATGGAGTTTTGTCAAAGCAACCTCTGCTGCGGAAACGCCTTCCGTTTTATGAATATCCACAGGAATACCACGTCCGTTGTCATCTACGACAATGCTGTTATCGACTCGAATTTTCACAACAATGTTATCGCAATAACCTGCCGATGCTTCATCAATGCTATTATCCACAACCTCATAAACGAGATGGTGAAGCCCCTCTTTACTGGTACTCCCGATATACATGGCCGGTCTTTTCCGAACCGCCTCCAGGCCTTCCAATACTTTAATGCTGTCAGCGCCGTAACTCTGTTCTTTCTCATCTGTGAGAACTTTTCCGTTCATTTCATCCGTCATGTTAAATCTCTTTCCAGGTCATTTTGAATAACTTTTTTTCAATATCATTTCATTCAGATTCTCAAAGGCATAATAATACAAAAAAATTGATCATTATCGGCAGGCCGGATCACACCGGGCTTCATTCCGGTTCCAATCTCAAAAACAACATTCTTTTCGTCAATAGCCTCAATCGCATCAATTAAATAATTAACATTGTATCCCACTTCCATTTCTCCTCCCCGGTAAGAGATATCAATCTCATCATTGGCTTCACCGACATCCGGGTTGGTAGAATTTAAAATTATTTTTCCTTCCATTAATTTAATGATCACGCCGCTGTACCGTTCACTGGATATGACACTCATCCTCCTCAGGGCATGTAGCGCCATATCCTTTTCAAATTGAACTGCCGTCCCTTTTTCCGAGGGAATAACCCGGCGGTAATCCGGATACTCGGCATCAATCAAACTGACTTTCAACATGGTGTGATCTGTTTTCAAAACACACATCCCCTGATGAACACCAATCCATATATCACCCGGCTCACTTTCAACAAGCTTCCTTACCTCAGATACTCCTTTACGGGGAATAATGATTCCTTTTTCAAGTTTAAGAAAATCCTTATCTCCCGAATAGACAGAAACCATAGCCAAACGATGACCATCCGTTGCCACAGCTTTGAGCACACCCGGTTTGTTCTGATCCACATCAAAAAAAATACCATTCAAATTTTTTCTGATTTCATCTGTAGACATGGAAAAAGATGTTTTAAGAATCATGTCTTTCAGGACGCTCCCTTGTATTTTAAATAATTTTACATCCTCATCGACAGCGACATTCGGAAAATCATCTGCTGGAATGCCAGGAATTTTATAAATAACCTTCTGAGACATCAGCGTGACTACGGACTGTTCATTTTTTTGAAAATGAATCATTTCTCCCTGTATTTCTCTAATCATTTCATACAATTTCCTTGCAGAAAGCGTTATTTCTCCATCCTTCTTGATTTGTGCTTCATAATCCGCAACCAAGCCAATTTCCCGGTCTGTCGCGATAATTTTTATTCTGTTTTGATCTGCTCTGATCAATACATTGTTCAGAATAGGCATGGTCGTTTTCTTTTCTACAATCCCGAGCGTTTTTTGTATACCATCCAAAAAGATATCTCTCTTAATTATAAATTCCATAGCTCGTCCCATCCTTTCATTGGCGTATTATATTCTTTACTGACTTTGTTCTTTATAAAGATATAGTATTAATAGTAGTCCCTGTTGATCGTTGTGAATAGGTAAAAAACTTAATTTTTTTAAATGGATAAAATTATTTAACTTGTTGATGCCCATTGTGGATAACTCGTTAGTTTTTATGTTTTAATGTGTCTTCAATATTCTCGATGAGATTTTTAAGTGTGGGGTCGTTTTCCATGATTTGTTTGATTTTGTTGGTCGCATAAATAACGGTGGAGTGGTCACGACCACCAATTTTATCACCAATATCCGGAAAGGAAAGGCCCGTCAGTTTTCTGGTGATATACATGGCTAATTGCCTGGATAGAACAATGTTCTTATTTTTCTTTTGGGATTTAATGTCGGAAATTTTTATTCCCGTTTTTGCACTGACAACCTTGAGAATATCCTCTGTGTTGATGTCTTCATTTTCAACCTGCCTGATGATTTTCTTTAAGACTTCCCGGGCGAGTTCAATATCAATATCTCTTTCTTGGAGGGAGGAATATGCAGCAATCCGGATCAAAAATCCTTCAAGTTCCCGGATATTTGACTCGGAATGAGAGGCAATGTAATGGGCAACGTTTGTGGGTAAGTTGATTTTGTTTTCCTGGGCTTTCTTTTCGACAATGGCAATTCTTGTTTCGATTTCCGGGGGTTGAATATCTGCAATTAAACCCCATTCAAATCTTGAACGTAACCGTCCCTCAAGGTTTGGAATATCCTTTGGGAATTTGTCGCTGGTCACCACAATTTGTTTTCCGGAATCATGAAGGGTGTTGAAGGTATGAAAAAATTCCTCTTCCGTCTTTCCTTTTCCAGCAATAAACTGAATGTCATCCATGAGCAGATAATCAATATTACGATATTTTTCTCGGAACTTAGGCATACGGTCATACCGGATGGAACTGACCAGCTCATTGAGAAACTCTTCTGCAGAGACGTACACCGCATTCATTTCCGGATACAGGGAGAGTGCGTGGATACCAATGGCATTGAGAAGGTGTGTTTTTCCCAGTCCGACACCTCCGTAGATAAAAAGGGGATTATAATTTTTAGCGGGTTGTTCCGCAACAGCCACAGCCGCCGCGTGGGCGAATTGATTGCTTGCCCCGACGACAAACCGCTCAAAATTATAATTCTGCTTAAGGGAAGGATGGCTCCGGAGACGGGCCGGTTTTTTGGGAACAGGCGTCGTTTTTTCAAGAACATGCGCTTTTGCCGGGACATGACCTCCTTCATCACCGATGAGAAAATTAACGATCAATGCAACACCGGAAACAGCAGAGAGAACATCGGTGATGACGGTGCGATAATTTTCCATCAGCCAGTCTTTGAAAAACTTATTAGGAACGGACAAATGAATCTGGTTTCCTTCCAGCGAAGCCACCTTGATCGGCCTGATCCAGGTTTCAAAGTTCTGCTGGCTTAACTTTTCTTGAATTAGAATAATGCTCTTTTCCCAGAGTATTTCCAATGCTACGCGACCTCATCAACAGACTTATCAACACTTGTTGATAGACTGAATTCACCTTTCATCCATCACGATTCTGAATAGACGGTTCAGATCCTCCATAGAGCTAAACCGAATTTCTATATTTCCGGATTTCTTTTGATGCTGACGAATCTGTACACGGGTCATCAATCGTTTGGACAGGACCCGCTCCAGGTCCGTCATGTAGGGGTCCTTTTTTTCTTTTTTCTTTTCCGGTTGCACCTTCTTGGTCCCTTGGATCAGGTGCTCGGTTTCCCTCACCGTGAGGGCTTTTTTCAGGATGAGTTCAAGAACCCTCATTTGCTCTTTGGGCGACTCCAAAGACAGCAGCGGTCTGGCATGGCCTGTGGTAATTTTTTTCTCGACCAGTGCCGTTTTAATGGCCGCAGGAAGCTTGAGCAGCCGGATCGTATTGGCAATGGTGGAGCGGTCTTTTCCCACCCGAGAGGAAAGGTCCTCCTGTGAAAGGTTAAATTTTCCGGTCAGGGTTTGATAGGCCTCTGCCTCTTCAATGGGGTTCAATGCTTCCCGCTGAATATTTTCAATCAGGGATAACTCGGCCACATCAAGATCCTGTGCGTCCCGGATAATAACAGGAACACTTTTCAGACCGGCCTGCTGGGCGGCACGCCACCTGCGTTCTCCGGCAATGATTTCATAGCCTGCTCCTGATTTTCTGACGATAATCGGCTGAATGATGCCGCTCTTTTTGATCGATGAAACCAACTGTTTCTGGTCATGATCGTTAAAATCCTTGCGGGGCTGAAAGCGGTTGGGGGAGAGCTCTTCGATGCCGCATATTAAAAATGCCGGCCGATTATTCAGGTCTTCCAGCAGGTCGGGAAACATGGCCCCCAGCCCTCTGCCCAGTGAATTTTTTGGTGGCATCTATATCCTCCCGCAGATCAGGATCTCTTTGGCAAGATCCATGTATGATACGGCCCCCCGCGACCGGATGTCATAGAGAATAATGGGAAGGCCATGAGAGGGAGCCTCGGACAGCCTGACGTTTCTCGGAATCATGGTTTGAAATACCCGGTCCCCGAAATGTTTCCTGACGTCCTCGCTCACGCGATGTGACAAAAGATTTCTTGTATCGAACATGGTCAACAAAATACCGCCCAGTGCCAGAGATGGGTTCAACCTGGATTTAATCAGCTTTAAGGTATTTAACAAATGACCGAGGCCCTCCATGGCAAAGTATTCGCACTGGAGGGGAATAATGACGAAATCGGACGCCACCAGGGCATTAACCGTCAAAAAACCCAGAGAGGGAGGACAGTCAATGATCACATAATCATACAATCTGTCAAGGTTTCTGATGAGACGGCGAAGCTTTTTTTCTCGATCATCAATGGATACGAATTCTATCTCGATGCCAACCAGCTCCTGATTGGCAGGAGCCAGATCCAGGTGGGGAATCGGGGTTGAGATGATCACCTCGTTGATCGGTACCTGACCGATGAGCGCGTGATACATGTTTTTCTCACGAATCACCTGTTTGTCTATTCCCAGGCCGCTGGTGGCATTGCCTTGCGCATCACAGTCAATCAGCAGCGTTTTTTTTTCAGCTGTGGCCAGTGATGCCGACAGGTTAATGGCCGTGGTGGTCTTTCCCACACCCCCTTTTTGATTGGCTATACATATGATTTTAGGCATGATTTAATAGAACACGGTCACGCTCATCGTTTCGGTAAACTGGTGGTGAAAGCTATCACAGAAAAGGTTTTTTTTGAAGGGATTTTTTACATAAAAATATATTAAATATCTCTTTGAAATATCAGGAGTTTTCGTTGCCCCCCCTGATGCGGGATGGCGATAGGATGACAGGCTGCGCAAACAAAGCCCCAGGTGTTGGCGAGACCGGGCTCTTCTTTGAAATTCGGGCCTTTCATGGCAATCAACCAGCCCTGTGGTGCCAGAAAAAAATGAGCCATCTCCAGCAGTTTTGGGAGCTTGAAGGTCGCACGTGATATGACCATGTCGAATGTTGCCTGAAGCGACGCATCCTGCATCACTTGCTCAGCACGGGCATGAAGGACGAGAGTCTGAGACAGTTGCAGGCAGCGGATCATATGTTTGAGATAAGATGTTTTTTTTCGGGACGATTCCAATAGAACGACCTGCAGGGAAGTCATGACAATTTTTAAAGGGATGCCCGGGAATCCGCCACCCGAACCGATATCGAGGAGCCGACCTCCCGGACAGGGAATGAACGGTACGGGGGTCAGCGAATCGATAAAATGTTTGATGATAATATCCTGTGGGGTGTCTGTAGAAACCAGATTAATCTTCTTATTCCAGAAAACCAGTTCCTTGTAATAGATGTCAAAAAGATTCACCTCCCGCATCGTCAGGGGGACATGGATTGCACGGGCTGATTCAGTAAGCATCTCGCGAAGATTTCGATCCATAATTGAAAAATATCAGAATGATGGCGATGAAACAATTAAAAAGTGAAGGGTACCCTTTTTTATGATACATTTGATGTAGTGCTGAAAGGGTGTCCTGTTTGATGATCAGAGACTGGGGGAGGCAAGATATTTGCAGCTACATGTTAATACGGAGAATATAACCGTTGTCCTGAAGGGGCCGAAATATCCGGGGAATGTCGGCTTTGTTGCAAGATGTGCAAAAAACATGGGGATCGACCGCATTGTTGTTGTGGACGGCAAAGATCTGCCGCCCGAAGAAATGAAACAGATGTCCACCCATGTTGCTGCCGACCTGATCGAAGGAATCCGGTATTTTGACAAACTGGAAAATGTCCTGGGTGAATTTGAATTTATCGTGGGGACAACGTCGAGACGGGGTTCTGCCCGTGGCCCCGTGGCTTCGCCCAGACAGATGGCGGAAATGCTGATCGATATTTCACAACACAATCGTGTTGCCCTGCTCTTCGGACCGGAGGATCGGGGCCTTGCCAATGAGGATTTGCGCTACTGCCAGGCCCTGGTGACGATTCCCACCGCGGAGACCTTTAAGTCGATCAATCTTTCTCATGCGGTGATGATTCTATGTTATGAACTTTGGACCGTCCGCAAAGAAGCCCTGGCCGTGTTCACTCCCCGTTTGGCCACTTCGGCCGAAACAGAAGGGATGTACGATCAGATCAAAACACTCCTGGCCAAAATCGGTTTTCTCAATCCGCAGAACCCTGAATACTGGATGTGGCACATCCGCCGCTTTTTTTCCAGGACGAAACTGCTGGCAAAGGACGTCAAAATTATCCGAGGGATCTGTCGTCAGCTGGACTGGTCCCTGAATAATAAATAAGGGGTTGAGCGCTTTGATTGTGCAAAACCGTTATGCTTCTTTGGTTGTGACCTTGACGAGGATGCTCCGGCAGCATTCGGCGTTTTTAATCACGAAACAGTCCGGTTTCTCCATCAGCTGGTACTGGCCGTTCGCTTCAATGATCAGATCTTCTTTTGACAAACTTCCGTCTTTCGGTATCAACATCATCCTTCCGATGGGAATACCGCTTTCCTTTAAGACCGCCATGATGTGTCTCCTTTTTTAAAATTATTCCCGTACACTGGGTGGTGATCTCAGATGAAAACAACCCCGGTCCACGTGACCCGGTCGACGATGGGGAAACTTATCGTCAAACCTGACTTTTCCGTTGTGGCTATCACATCAATGCCCATCGCCTCCATGGAAGGGCGGGCTTTGAAAGGGAAGAGGCAGGATCGGCCGGATTGGGCTGCCACACATTCCTCACAGAGCCGGCAGCAACCCCCGATCAGGCCGGTGGCAAAACGGAAGCCTTTTTCGAAGGCCTTTTTTTCTGACAGATTGACCAGTTCATGGAGCTTCCTTGCCGGTGCAAAAACCTCAGCCGACGGAAAGTTTGCAGATGCGCCCTGAAGGGGTGCGGACACCTGGATGAGAATGGCCTTGGAGAAAAGCGCGAGGGCAACCCGGAAAGCTTCCACGGTCGGGACATAGGGCGGGCACATAAGATTTTTATTGAAGCTGTCGCATAGGGGAATCTGGCACTTCAGCCGGACCCGTTCATCGACAACGATATGGGTGATATCGACGAGCTTGACAGCGGAAGCGCCCTCCTCTGTCAATGTTGTCAGGATTTCCGTCAGGACTTTACGGGTCTGCCTGTGCTGATCTCCCGACATCCGGTGAACATTCCTGGGTCTGGTTTTCATAAGGTTACGATTCTTAAAATTCGATTCCGGCCTTTTCCTTGATGCCCTGGGTATAGTGATGTTTGATTTCTTTCATCTCACTGACCGTATCGGCCAGTGCAATGATTTCAGCAGGAGCGTAGCGGCCAGTCAGAACCAGGTCCAGCGGGGCCGGCTTCGTTTGGATCATTTCGACGACTTCTTCTATGGGAATCAGTTTGAAATCCAGGGCCACATTGATTTCATCGAGAATAATCATCTGGTATTCTCCGGACAGCATGGCCTTTTTTGCGAGATTCAACCCCTGCCTGGCCAGCGCTATGTCCACCGGGGCTGGATTGTTTTTCATGACAAAACTGTCCAGACCGCTTTGAATCATCATCAGATGGTCGCTGAGGTATTTCTCGGCTGCCAGGACCTCACCGTATTTTTTCCCTTTCATGAACTGGACGACCAGAACTTTATTTCCGTGACCGATCGTCCGCAGGGCCTGACCGATGGCCGCCGTCGTCTTCCCCTTGCCGTCGCCGGTATAGACGAGGACCAGCCCCCGGCTGAATCTGGCCAGCGTTTCCGCGATGGGATCTTCCATAACCGTTTCTCCTAAAAAAAGCCCGGGCCGCCGCTGCTGCGGTCCTCCCGGGCTTGAGGGTGAATAGACGGAAAGCGTTTCCTATGGACGGGCCTTGAGATAGCGCTGGGCGATCTCTTCGGCCAGGGTGTAAGGGTCCGTTTCCTTTTTCAGTAACTGTCCAACCATACGTTCCAGGTCACCGTTCGCTACCAGGGCGTCCAGCACCGGCTCCAGAACGGCGCACCGAATCGCTTCGTTGAGTTCCACCGCCGCTTTCCGGTGCATCCGGCTGCCGAGCAGGTCATGTTTGACCAGGTGCTGGTAGTGGTCCTCGATCGTCTGGGACATCTCTTCCAGGCTTTTGACAAAACCAACCGGTTCAAAGGCGTTTTCACACTTGAGAATCGGCGGCCGCCAACCCGCCGGGAAGGCGGAAGCCGGCGCCATGTCGAGCATGGCCATCAACTCTCTGCGGAGCTTTGAGGATCCTTCCCGGTCCGCCTTGTTGATCACAAAAAGATCGGCGATCTCCAGGATTCCGGCTTTTATGGCTTGAATTTCGTCGCCCATCCCGGGGATCAACACGACAATCACCGTATGGGAGTGGTTAATGATTTCGACTTCCTGTTGACCGGTTCCTACGGTTTCCACGATGACGATGTCTTTGCCCATGACATCCATGATATGGATCGCATCACCCACGGCCTTGGCAAGCCCGCCCAAGGCGCCCCGTGTGGCAAGACTCCGGACAAAAACACCCGGGTCTTCCGCATGGCGCTGCATCCGGATCCGGTCTCCCAGAATGGCGCCACCCGTGAAAGGGCTGGTCGGGTCTACGGCCAGCACCCCCACGGTTTTCTCCTTTTTCCGGAAGGACTCCACTAGGCCATCCACCAGCGTGCTTTTACCCGCACCCGGCGATCCGGTAATACCGATGACATGCGAATGTCCCGTCAGCGGGAAGAGATGCTTCATGGTGGCGCGGGCTTCGTCCATACCATCTTCAAGATTCCGGATCAGACGGGACGCCGTCCGGACATCTCCCGATTTAATTTTCCTTACTTTTTCCATCATGTTAGTCCCTCGGTTTGACATTTGTTTTAAACCAGGCTACGATACTGTCGAGGGTTGCGCCGGGAACAAAGAGAGCCTTGAGACCGGCGTCATAAAGCAGTTTAAAATCCTGTTCAGGAATAATACCGCCACCGACAACGGTAATATCACCAGCCCCCTGCTCTTTCAGCAGCTTGGCGACCGCAGGGAACAAATACCGGTGGGCGCCGGACAGACAGCTTAATCCCACGACATCGACGTCTTCCTGAATGGCAGCAGACGCAATCTGCTCGGGCGTCTGGTGACAACCCGTATATATCACTTCAAAGCCCGCATCGCGGAAACACCGAGCCAGCACCCTGGCCCCACGATCATGACCATCCAATCCCGGTTTAGCAACCATTACGCGAATTTTTTTCTCAGCCATGTTTAATAATCCTCCTCATTCCTTCTCTTAGTAGAGTCCCGGGTCACGGTATTCACCGTAGACTTCACGATAGACGTCGCAGATTTCCTGGACACTGGCCAGGCTTTTTACGGCCTCGATGCAGAAAGGCATGACATTGTCGCCTTTCTTGCAGGCGCCCTTAATGTCATTCAGGGCTTTCTTGACAGCCTTGTTGTCCCTCTTCCTGCGGACAGCCTGCAACCGTTCAATCTGCTGGGTTTCGACAGCGTCGTCGATCTCGATCAGGGGAATGGGAGTTACCTCGGAGGTGACGTATTTGTTGACGCCGACCATGATCCGTTCATTGGCGTCGATCTGCCGCTGGAACAGGTAAGCGGCGTCGGCGATTTCGAGCTGCGGATAGCCCTTTTCGATGGCCGCCACCATGCCGCCCATCTCATCGATTTTGTGGATATATTCCCAGGCCTTCTCTTCCATCTCATTGGTCAGGGCTTCTACAAAGTAGGAGCCGGCCAGTGGATCAATCGTATTGGCGACGCCCGTTTCCTCGGCGATGATCTGCTGGGTCCGCAGGGCGATCTGGACCGCATGATCCGAAGGCAGACAGAGGACTTCGTCCAGCGAATTGGTATGGAGCGACTGGGTTCCGCCGAGCACCGCCGCCAGGGCCTGCGTCGCCGTCCGGACGACGTTGTTGTAGGGTTGTTGCGCTGTGAGCGAGCAACCGGCCGTCTGGGTATGGAAGCGCATCCACCAGGAGCGGGGATCTTTGGCCTTGTAACGGTCTCTCATGGCCTTGGCCCAAATCCGGCGGGCGGCCCGCAGCTTGGCGATCTCTTCGAAGAAGTCGCTATGGGAGTTGAAGAAGAAGGATAGCCGGTTGGCGAATTCGTCGACCTCCAGCCCCTTGCGGCGGATGACGTCTTCCACATACTCCATCCCGTCGCGCAGCGTGAAGGCCAGTTCCTGAACGGCCGTGGAGCCGGCTTCGCGAATATGATAACCGCTGATGCTGATCGTGTTCCAGCGCGGGACGTGCTTGGCTCCGAATTCCACCGTGTCACTGATCAGCTTGACCGATGCATCGGGGGGACACATCAGGGTCTTCTGGGCAATGAATTCCTTGAGCATGTCGTTTTGGATGGTCCCACCGATTTTTGACAGGGGGATGCCCCGGATTTCAGCAGCGGCGCAGTACATGGCCCAGAGGGCCGTTGCCGGCGGGTTGATCGTCATGGACGTGGTGACCTTGTCCATGGGGATGCCGTCGACCAACTGCATGAAGTCTTCCAGGGTATCAATGGCCACACCGCACTTCCCGCATTCTCCCCTGGCCTTGGGACAGTCGGAGTCATAACCCATCAGGGTCGGAAAATCGAAGGCCGTGCTGAGACCCGTCTGGCCTTCCTTCAGCAGCAGTTTCCACCGCTCGTTGGTCGTCTTGGCGTCCCCCATTCCGGAGAACATCCGAAAGGTCCAGTATTTTCCCCGGTAGCCGGTCGGTTGGTTTCCGCGTATAAAGGGAAACTGGTTTGGATAACCAATATCCTTGGCGAAATCCATGTCCTTGATATCTTCCGGTGTGTAGAGTCGTCTGATTTCGAGATCGGATACGGTTGACCAGCGGGGTTTCTGATCAGCCGACTTGGCAACGACCTTCTTGACCTCGTCTTCCCACTTTCTCCTCATTTCGCTGGAACTGTCCAGCACTTCCTTGGCAAAATACATACGTTCCACCCTCCTTCTGTTAAGTCTTTCGTCTTATGAGACCGTAAAAAATTTCCTGCCTATCTAAGCCATTCTATTTCTTGCTTGACCATCTGCGGATTATGTGAGAAGTATCCCGACCCATCTGATCAAAATAGAAGTCAACATGGAAATTTTAGCTTATTGACCTGCAATTACAGGAGCGTGATGATACGCATAGCAGAGGCTGCATGGCCGACTGCTGTTTGATATTGTCTTCTTAACCCCGTTGGTTGATATTACGGAATCGGCTGTTTGTCAAGGTAAAAACATCAAAAAAAACCAATCATCATCCGGGCGGTTCATGATCTCCGTTCTGACAAACTTTGACGCCAAGAAGATCATGGATATAGAAGGAAGGGTAATCAACCGGTCAAACGAAGAAAGTAAAAGCAAAGCCGTCATCTTTGCCTGAAGAGGTTTTTCGCAGTGCCAGAACCACTCCTGATGAGCCTGGAAAATAACGTCTATCTGGAAGACGAGGCGTTGATCATCATCGACCGCAGGAAATTGCCCCGCACGGTCACCCCGGTCTATTGTACGGAGGCCGAGGAGGTTGCCCAGGCGATCCGGGAGATGATGGTCCAGGGGGCGGGAGATATTGCCATTACAGCCGGGTTCGGTCTCTATCTCGCCGCTATTCGTCTGGAGCGAGAAGGGAAGGGCTGCAACCGGGTCCAGTTGGAGAAGACGGCATCCCTCCTGAGCGCCACACGCCCCACCGGATTTCATTTAGCCCTTCTCCTCGAAAAAATCCTGGAAAAGGTCGGTCAGGCAGGGAACAACCAACCGGCTTCCGCCGTGATCCTTGCCTTCTTAAAGCGGGCACTGGTCAGACAGAAGGCGATCTCTCAGGATACGGGCCGGCATGCGGAAACATTGCTCGTCTCCGGAGACACGATCCTGACCCACTGCTTTGCCGGAGCCGCGCTTCTCTACATGCTCCAGTATGCCAGAGAAAACGGCAAGGACATCAAGGTGATCTGTACGGAGACACGGCCCTACCTGCAGGGGGCGAGGCTGACGGCCTGGTCGGTCAGCGAACTCGGTATGAATACCCGGCTGATTACCGACAATATGGCCGCCTGGTGCATGTCACGGGGGATGATTCAAAAGGTCTTTACGGCAGCGGACCGGATTGCCATGGACGGCACCGTGGCCAACAAGGTGGGAACACTGCAACTGGCCATCAGCGCCCGTCATTACGGGATTCCCTTTTACATTCTCGGATACGGCGGCCCTGACCGTCGTACCTTAAAAGGCGAAGATATCCCCATGGAAGAGCGGAACGCGCAGGAAGTTCTTGAATTTCAGGGGATCCCGATCAGCGGGCCCAAAGTGAAAGGCTTCTATCCGGCCTTTGACCTCACCCCGCCGGAATTGATCAGCGCTGTCATCACGACGGCCGGTATAGAGATAAGGGTCAAATCGGAAGAAGGGGGCAGGTAAAATAGTGTCCCGTTAGTGAATAGCCTCCGTGGCGGACTCCGGCTTTTTCTTTTCCAGGCGCAGAATGGATTCAGGGACAAGATAGCTTCTCATTTTCGAAGCAATGTAGATCAGAATCCAGAGATCATCCAGTGTCCTGTTCCCCCGCCTTCCCACGACCCTTCCCATGCAACCATTAAAAGGGTGCCGGGGATGATCAATGACGACGATATCTCCTAATTCCATCTCATTTTCTCCTCTTTTTTCTCGTGTCCGTGATGTGAAGAGCGGGTCATGTTACGGATGATTCTGGTCATGACCTCAATTCCGGACCTCCCGCTTTTTCCGCTCGTATATCACAGGGAGGACGGTAATGCACGACAATCTGGATAATGAAATGAAGATATGCTATAAGGAGCCCGCTTTTAAAATATCAAGGAGAAGTTTCGATGGAAATCAAAATGCCGATCAAATTTCATGGAAATTATGTGGTTTCGATCAGTTCCGGCGACTCAGAAAACCGGGAACGATGTCAGAAGCTGACGATCCGGGCGTTGGCTGCGGAAGAGCAGGCGCACGCCTATAAAGGCATCGATAAAAACGACATGCCCAGCCATCAAATTACCTTTTATGATTTTGGCTGCAAAAGAATCGTCGAAGGAAAACTGATTGAGAATAACGAGGAGCGCGTGGTATTCCGGGTCAAAGACAAGAAGTACGGGTTTTCACCGTTCAAACCGAAGAGTTGAAAGGGCTTGCTCCTCAGAGAAGGGTCAGTCCGGCATGATGGCAGATTGCGCCGACCAACAGCGGGGCAATCTCGGTTAATTCACAGCCGGCGCCAAGAGTATCTCCCGTAAATCCACCGATTTTCCGGGAACTGTAAAGGGCGAACAGGATGGCCGTAACCGCGGAAAAGAACAGAATGGCCAATCCGATTTCCCGGGCGGACCACCACCCCGCCATCATCATCAGCCCCCAGGTCCAAAAGACAGAGAGCCAGGAGCGGTTTTTATCAAAAAGGGTGGCCAGTCCTCCTTCCTGCCGGACATAGGGGAGCGCGGTCATCAGTGTCACGATGGCGCTGCGGCCTGCCAGGGGCATCAAGAGGATTAAACGCCAGCGCCATTCCGGAAGGACGGCAGTCAAAAGGGTAATCTTCAGGATCAGAACGGCCAGGACGGCGATGACGCCCATCACTCCGGTCCGGCTGTCTCTCATGATTTCCAGCATCTTCTCCCGGGGTCTCGCACTGAAAAAACCATCCGCCGTATCGGCGAGGCCATCCATATGCAACCCACCCGACAGCGCCACCAGCAGAATAACGGTAAAGGCACTGGCCGACAGCGGAGGCAGGAGCCGGCTGATGGCCAGGTCGAAACCCGCGGCAGCCATTCCGATCAGCAGGCCGACCACCGGGAAAAAGGGGACACTCCGTTCCAGCGCCCTGCCATTTCCTGTGAGGGCCGCAGGTACGGGCAGAATCGTTAAGAATTGAATCGCGGCAAAGAAGGGTTTCATGGGTCCGCCTTGGAGACGGCGGCCTCTTCAAAGGTAGCCACTTCGGTCAGGATACGGACGGCCGCTTCCACCAGGTGCATGGCCAGCGCGGCGCCGGTGCCTTCCCCCAGCCGGAGATCCAGGTCCAGCAGGGGCTTCTTGCCGAGGCAGGCCAGGGCGATCCGATGTCCCGACTCCATGCTGCGGTGAGAGGCAATCATATAATCCCGTGCTTTGGGCGCCAGATGCGCTGCAATCAGGGCCCCGGCCGTCGAAATAAAGCCATCGACCAGAACAGGTTTTTTGAGCGATGCCGCGCCAAGGATCAGACCGGCAATCCCGCCGATTTCAAAACCACCGACTTTTGTCAGAACATCCAGGGGATCATCGGGATCGGGCCGGTTGATCGCCAGGGCCTTTTCGATCATCCGGACCTTGCGCTGATACTGTTCCTCATCGATCCCCGTCCCCCGTCCCGTGACTTCCGCAACGGATGTGCCGCTGAAGACAGACACCAGGGCGCTGCTGGAGGTTGTATTGCCAATCCCCATTTCTCCTGTCCCGATGATATCCGTGGAATCGCTCAACGACAGGGCCACCTCGATCCCTGCCTCGATAGAGCGTACAGCCTCCTCATGCGTCATGGCCGGGCCGGTTGTCATATCCTTGGTGCCGGCGCCGATCCGCTTGGAAATAATTTTTCCTTCCTTCGCCAAAGCGCTCAAATCGCCGGCCACACCCATATCAACGACAAGGACCTGGGCCCCGGCCAGCCGGGCCAGGGCGTTGATCGCGGCGCCGCCCTGTACAAAGTTGTAAACCATCTGGGCGGTCACCTCGCGCGGGTATTTGCTCACGCCCTGGGCTGTGATGCCGTGATCCGCCGCCATGGTGATGACGGTCTTCCTGGCCACCGGCGGGTGAAGGGAACCGGTCATGCCGGCCAGCTCTTCGGCCAGATCCATGATCCGGCCCAATGCCCAGTAGGGCATGGTGAGCATCTCCAGTCTGGTCCTGGCGCGGTGACGAGCCTCGGCATTCTGAGGGCTGATGTTCTGTAAGGTCGATGCAAGTAATGTCATCCGCAGGCTCCTGATCGGAAAATTCACTTCATGTTTAAAGGCAGACCGCTGACCATAAAAATGACCCGGTCAGCACTGGCCGCCATGATCTGGTTGCACCTTCCGGCAAGATCCCGGTAATGCCTGGAGAGGAGATTGTCGGGGACGATGCCCATCCCCACTTCATTCGTGACGAAAATCACGGTCCCCGGAAGTTCTTTACAAGCAGTCAGGAGTTGGGTACACCGCTCCATCATATCCTCTTCGGTGATTTCCTGCCCCTGCTTTTCGGCTTCATAGAGAAGATTGTTAATCCACAGGGTCAGACAGTCCACCAGACGAACCTGACTTTCCCGTGTTTTAAGAAGGGCGCCGGCAAGGTCGATGGTTTCCTCAATCGTCTGCCAGAGGGAAGCCTGACGTTGCGCCCGGTGTTTTTGAATCCTGGCGGCCATTTCCTCATCCAGAGGCGGACAGGTGGCGATATAGGTCCGCGACCCGGGGATGGATTCGGCGAGGGTCTGGGCATAGGTGCTCTTGCCGCTCCGGCTGCCGCCGGTAATGAGAATGATTTGTGCCATGCCCTGCTTTCTCCTGATGCC
>Ga0208494_1000008_pt1 | contig 105178 bp, 101 predicted proteins | sample CryBogmetaGMA10M_FD_184544 | JGI IMG/M metagenome (GOLD analysis project Ga0208494, IMG submission 184544) | Freshwater microbial communities from Crystal Bog, Wisconsin, USA - MA10M (SPAdes) | ecosystem: Environmental > Aquatic > Freshwater > Lake | place: Crystal Bog, Wisconsin, USA...
CGTCACGTCGGTTTGTGTTATTCAATGGGCCGATTGAATGCCGTCTCCTCAGGTATGAGCTGTATTAATAGGGCAAATGGCGCCCTTTGTCAAAGAGGGCGGGAAAGATGTTATTTTTTTGTCATTTCGGAGGAGCGCAGTGACTGAGAAATCCTTGTCCCGAGCGAAGGGAGGGATCTTTAAGATATCTCCCTTCGGTCGATATGACACCTTTATAATGAAGACTTTGATATTTACTGTCAAACAACCATAGCCATAAGGCAGGCAATCCTATGCAATACGGACCTGTAATCGCTTTCCCAGTGCCTTCGCCACCCGATCCAATGTTGACAGTTTTATATCTTCTGCATGGTTCTCGATCCTTGAGATGGCCGTTTTCTTAGTCTTCAGACGATTTGCCAGATCCTCCTGGGTCAAACCAGCAGATTCACGCGCTTGACGAAGAACGATCCCGATCTTGAACTGCTCATAACCTTCGTCAAAACCATTAGCGAAATCTTTGTCTTTCTTTTTTCTATCAGCTATATATTTCTTCAAGTCACTCACTTCTTTTCCCTCCTAATCATGGCCGCAAGTTAACATGCGTGTTAACCTTTGTCAAGAAGTTCTGCGGTTATTTCATAGGGGAATGACAACAACTAATAGATTCCCGCTTTCGCGGGAATGACAGATTTTTCTTTTCTGTCATTTCGACTGAGGGGAGAAATCTTTTTCCCTAATGCCGTAAGGGACACAAATAGATTCCTCACATTCGTTCGGAATGACAAAGGGATGAGATTGCCAAGGGCTGCGCCTACGACGCGGTACTCCACGGTTTATGTGAAGAGTGAGGATTACGGGTTGGAAGAAAGAGCCGCCCCTTCTAACATGAGGCGGCTCGAACAGTATCATAATTAATAGATGGCACCGCTAACCTATTTGCCTATAAAGCGTAATGTTCCTTCACTAATTTTGCCAGGTTTAGTTTCTTCAGCCAGGTCATGGGAACTTGCATGGTCACTGTAACAACCCCCGGCAGACGCCCAATCTCCACTGCACCTGAAATAGTTACTCGATTCAGAACTTCTTCTGTCGATATCTTAAAAAGTTCTGCCAGACGCGCAACACCATTGTCAGTGGCTTCATTCAGGTTTGCCCCGGAACCGACCATCTGGATAGCGGCCGCGTCCTCTATTGTGGTCTGACCGAACTTCTTTGCCAGATTCCTTGCTGCTTTTTTTTCGGCTGCAGTGAAAGGGCGGGCCAGATGGGGTAAATCCTTTGCAGGAGGCAGCAGGATTGGCCCCCCGATTTTCAAGCCTTTAAGAACGTTTACTTGTAACGTGACTTCTGCAGAGACATCCGTGGTGTGCCCCGCTATCTCCCCATCCCCCTGCATTGCATGGGCATCCCCCACATAAACCCCGCCCCCCGGCACCTTCACCGGGCAAATGAGGATGGCCCCTGCCCGCACCGAATCAATGTCCAGGTGACCATCTGTGCGGTTCTCCAGTTGATCCTTCGTGATGCCAAACTTATGGGGTGCACCTAATAAGAACTGTCCAAAATCACCCGCGTTGTGAGAATCAGGCATATCAATGGCCGGGGTTGTACCGATATTCCCGATGAACGGCCGCAACCGGGTCATTACACCGGAGATGTCCGCTGGACACAGAGAAACGGCAGGATTCTGGCAAGATTCCCTGGGTAAAGCCATAAGTTTGGAGGCATTCTTGGCAAGTTTCCTGGCTACTCGTGGACCTACGGTAAGTGCTATTTTGCGGGCATCGTCGAAGACAATCGTATATCCATTGGTTAGACGGAAGGGACTGACCTCAGCTCCACACTCAGCACAGCGAATAGCTTCTGGCCCGATGCCTTCAACTCGCGTAAGAGGGCTTTTCGTTCCGCAACCAGGACAATGTCGGGCCACAAAGGGATCAGCAGTGTAACGTCCCTCAACGAAGCCCATGGTACCGGATGCCGTGACTGTTGATGTCACGCGGACTTTCTTGATGCGGATAGCAATGGCGTCTCCGGGTGCGGCGCCATCTACAGCCACAGGTCTGGTCACTTCATGTCCCCCCTGAAAGGATGGGGTGATCATCGGCCCCCAGCAGCCGGGGGCGGTTTCAGCTATGATGGTTCCGCCATCGGCCACCGGTCCAATCATGGGCAGGCTCGGTCCCACCAGACCGTCGGTAAACGTATTAACGTAAATAATTTTCTGCGCTTTCATAAAACCCCTCCTTTTTACTGTCATTTTATTCCTTCAAGTCATACTCATAACTAAACTAATTCTCTCACCGCCAAGACATCAAAAAACACAAAAACCCGCTCTCTTTGTAAGAAACGGGGTTTCAGTAATCAGTCCATATTAACCTCATCAGGGGTTAAAGACTTTATGCAATTATAAGATCATCAGGCTACATGTGCGATTTTGATTAGCACGAATTAGTTATGAAATCCACTGTAAAAAGTAATTTGAGGGTTCATAATAATGTAGTGCAGGACTTTAGTCCTGCTTATCAAGCAGACCTGAAGGTCTGCACTACATAGATAGACTGGATTCCCGATCGAGTCGGGAATGACACCACACCCTCTCCTGAAATCCCCCGTGGCCCCCTTTGTCAAAGGGGGCGTGTGCCTACGGCACGTATTATTACAATGATATATTAAGTCCGCCGTCCACCGATAGAATTGCACCGACTATATATTTCGCCTTATCTGATATGATAAACGCTACGGCCTCAGCAACGTCTTCAGGATTGCCGATATGGCCAATGGGAATCCTATCATTTTTGTAAGGCCTGCCAACATACTCCCTGTAGCCCACCGGGGTGCCTACAAGTCCTGAACCCACTGCATTGACACGAATGTTAAAAGGAGCCAGATCTATTGCCGCGCACATGGTCAGGTAGTTTACACCCCCCTTGGTTACCATATATGAGAATTTATCCTTTGCGCCCCTCGCGCTGGAGACGGTAATATTTACAATGGAACCTCCGCCTTTCTCTTTCATGATTTCTGCTGCAAGTCTGGTGCATAAATAATAGCTTCTGAGGTTTGTATTTAACGTATACTCCCAGTTGCTCAAGTCGCAATCCAGGATCGATTCGTTTTTCGTATAGGCAACGTTGTTAACAAGGACATCAAGGCGTCCAAAGGTCTTCTTTATAAATTCAAACAATTTTTCAATCTCGCCCGCTTGTGAAAAATCGACTCTGAAATAAGAACCCTTCTTAGGCAGGCCTTCTGACACGGTCTTTGCCTCGGCCTCGTTGCGGGATGTGATAATGACGTGATAATCTTCTCTTGATAGAACATCCGCTATGGTTTTTCCTATGTTGTTCGTGGATCCTGTCACGAGCGCTATCCTTTCCATTACTTCCTCCCGTCTTTAATCCTGATTGCTGACATTGCACCTCAATGTGCTCTCTCTTTTACCAGGCTGTCATACACAATCTTCACAAACTGTTCCGGCTTCATAAAGCCCTTTCCCAACGTCGGGTCAAGATCGCGTGTCGGCTGGGAGGCAATAACTGCATCCAGAGGTTTTCCGGCTTTAATCTCACGAGCGATCCGGTCTCTCACAGTAACCAGCATCTTGAGGTATTCCTCTAATTCAGCCTTATTGGACAGATGACCGTGTCCCGGGATCACCTTCGTATTTTGATCACAAAGCAGGAGTATCCGTTTCACCGCCGATATCATGCCATTTATCGAACCGCCCGCGGAGAGATCAATGAAAGGGTACATACCGTTAAAATAAATGTCCCCCATGTGGATGACATTGGATTTCTTAAAATGAACGATGGCATCACCGTCGCTATGGGCCCGTGCAATGTGAAAAACGAATATTTCATTTCCATTCAGATAAAAGGTCACGTTCCGACTGAAGGTAATGACGGGCAGTGCCGACTCAGGCAAAGGGGGTACTGTTTTATTTAGAAGCTTGACGAACTGCTCGGTGCTTACTCGCTTACGGACATTCTCATGAGCTACCACGGTTGCCCCTGCCTTGACGAAATTTTCATTGCCTCCTACATGATCCTGATGCCAGTGCGTGTTCACGACGTATTTAATGGGTTTGCCGCTGACTGCCGCGATGGCCGCCTTGATCTTGTCCGCAAGGGGGGCATATGAGGTATCGATAATGAAGACACAGTCCTTTCCAGCGGAAACGCCAATGTTTCCACCCGCCCCGATGAGCATGAAAACGTTGTCCGCGACTTTTTCTGTCTGGATTTGTACATTGGCAAAATCCTGTGTCGCAGAATACGCACCTGTTTGTCCCATGAAAAGAACTAACAGTAGAATACCTACCAGTCGAATTTGACGGGTGAACATTTAAAACCTCCTTTTTGTTTATTCTATTTCCTGCTAACCATCATTTGAATGAGCAGATGTATTCCATTATGTTTCCATCCACGACTATTTCAAACCAAGATTCACCTGGCACCTGGAAATATTCACCTGCCGAAAAGCTATTCCATTGCCTTTCGCCAGCCCGCCGTACCAAACAGTTTCCGACGGTAATTTCCATTTTTTCAGGGGCGTCAGTATTGAACTTGAAAGATCCTGGTTGAATCAGGCCTATTGTCTTTTTACTGCCATCCTTAAACAAAACAGTATGACTCATCACCTTGCCTTCAAAGAAGATGTTCGCTTTGCAAATTACAGTTACGTCGTCAAATCGTTCCGATGTTTTTTCTGCCATTGATTTCCTCCGTTGATCTTCTCTTACTCTATTTTATTGATGCATTCTTTCTTAGTAGGCGCATCCAATTCACCATAGATCATATCAACAAGGTCGATTTTTGTCAGAGCCATCTCTATATTCCTTCGTACTTCTCAGAATGCTCTCTGTGATTATCCCAGTTTCCCAGATAAAGTCCAGCCAGATCCTTATTCCTCAAAATCAAGAGATTCTCCGCGTTCCTCTCCTCCGCGGCTTTGGTGAAGTTGAATGATCCGGTAATGACAATCTCCCGGTCGATGATCATTATCTTATTGTGAGCGATCGCGTATGCCGCATTAATGTATGTCGGGATTCCCATGTGAGCGGTGAAATCTCCTGAACTGTATCTGGCCGACCGGTTAGACTTGTCCAGAATGATCTCCACATGGACTCCCCGTTTATGCGCCTTAAGGATAGCGGAGGCGATATCTTTGGATGTGAATGAATACGCCTCCATGAGGATCTCCGATCTGGCGTTGTCGAGCTCCTTGACGATTGCTTCTGTGCATCCGCCATGCGGACTGAAGCAGACCCTGGTCGGGGTATTATTTAAGGTGAGGTCGGCGGCATAGGCGAGTGGCAGAGATATGCTGCTAATGCCGAATACGAAGAGGAGAAAAACAGCGACAATAAATTTTCTCATATTAAATCGCTCCTTGATAAGTTTGAATACGCAAGAATTTCATTCCATGCTGATCTTATGCCGAAGGTATTTGATATAATCGACACCATCCCAAAAATTCTAAAGCCATGGATGGCGGTGACCATATACAAATCTCCCCCTTTTGTAAAGGGGGATACAAGGGGATTTTACATGGCAGATCAAATCCCCTGCCCCCTTTGTCAAAGCGTCTTATATCCCTCCTGGAGCTTACTATGAGTACAAAAGGCAGAAATGACATTGAAGGGAAGAGGGCGGGTGGTGCCCCCGGCGTGACTCGAACACGCGGCACACGGATTAGGAATCCGTTGCTCTATCCGCCTGAGCTACGGGGGCACGGCTTGGCTTTCGGATGAAGGGCTTTAACATGATTCCGGCAAAAGTGTCAATCGTTGTATTGTGGGGTGGGAATGACAACGCATGGTCATTGCGAGGGAGTGAAACGATCGAAGCAATCGCACATTGTTTTCGAAAAAAAGATTGCCGCGCACCGCGTCTGCTCGCAATGACACTCTATATAGCGGACCTGAATGTCCGCGCTACATCTGAAAATCCCCCGTTGCCCCCTTTGTCAAAGGGGGCTTATGCGCGTCGAGAAAGAGAGGGGATATAAGGTGACTACAGATGGGTTTCGATGATGCATTCGGCGCAGAAATCCGCTAACTGGAGATACTCGGCGGGAACGCCTTCGAGGGCTTCTTCGGGGATGAGGCCGACCAGCTCCGACTCCAGGATGGAAACGCCGTGCGAGGCTGCCTGCTCCTTTACCACGTCAAATACTGTCCGCGGTGATGTCACTTTATAATTGGTGAGGTTCATCGAGACCTGGACGATATTCCTGCTCGCAAGGGGAACGCCGATGGCCTTTACATATTGCAGTCCGCCGCTTGATTGCCTGATGGAACAGGCGATATCTTTTGCCACCTGAAGATTGTCTGTGGCGAGATTGATGTTGTAGGCAATGAGCGGCTCCCGCGCCCCGCAGGCAACTGCGCCGCTCCGCGGATCGAAGCGGGCCGGGCCGGCGTCCGGTATCCACAGAGGATCGTCGAACCGCGTTTTCAAAGCCTCGTATTCGCCTCTTCTGACATCGGATAATTCTCTTCTTTTAGGATCAAGGGAGGCCTCACCATAGAAGTAGACGGGGATTCTGCGCTTCTTTCCGAAGGCGCGGCCAAACCGGTGCGCCAAGTCTACGGCGTCTTTCATTGTCGCGCCTTTCAAAGGGACGAAGGGGACCACATCGACAGCTCCGATCCGGGGGTGCACGCCGTTGTGTTTGCGCATGTCGATGAGATCAAGGGCCTTCTCGCAGGCAGTGGTAGCTCCTTTCAATACGTCCTCCGGTTCTCCGATGAAGGTCAGAACGGTCCGGTTGTGATCCGCATCGACGCACACGTCAAGGAGTCTCACGCCCTCGACTGAGGAAAGCGCCGCCGCGATGCGGTCTATCTTTTTCCTGTCCCGGCCCTCACTGATATTGGGGACGCATTCGATAATTTTCATGAAAGTCATGCCTGGTATATTTTCATCTCCGGCAGTTCGATGCACGTCAACCAGCCGCCATAGACGGCGCCTGTATCAATGCCGATCTTATTCTTGTCGATCAGAGGCTCATCCAGGAACACGGGCGTGTGTCCGTAAATGACGGTCTTGCCGAAATCATATGGAGACCTGATGAACTCGAACCGTATCCACAGAAGGTCCTCGCGGTCCTGCCGATCAAGGGGAACGCCGGGTCTCAGGCCGGCATGGACGAATATATAATCGTCAGTCTCATGGTATGTTCGGAGGCTGGTGAAGAACTCTCTGTGGCTTTCCGGCAGGATTAATTCCTCCGTGCCTTCCGGGGAAAAGCCATACGACGCTAATGTCCGCATACCCCCGTTGGACATATAGAGCTCTTGATCCCTGCGGTCAAGGCAGTAGTTGAGAAACATATCTTCATGATTGCCTGAGAGGCAGACGACCTTGCTGATGTTTTTTCTGATATCGAGAATGGAATCGATGACCCCTTTTGGATCAGGGCCACGGTCGATATAGTCGCCGATGAAGAGGAGCGTATCTTTCTCCTTATCGATATCGAGCTGCGCCAGCAGCCTGTCAAGCTGGGAGATGCAGCCGTGGATGTCTCCTATGGCGAATATCTTTCCCATACAGAAATTTTTTTAGTTTAAGTCTCTCCGACATAGCAGACCTGAAGGTCTGCACTACGTAAACACAATAAATGTAGTGCAGGACTTTAGTCCTGCGAAGATGGATTACCCGGCGTCCTGTTCGAACAGGGCATCCACGAATTCCGCGGTCTTGAAAATTTTCAGATCGTCGAGCCTCTCTCCGATACCGATATACCGGATGGGAATGTTAAGCTCCCTGGCAATTCCTATGATCACGCCGCCCTTCGCTGTTCCGTCCAGTTTGGTTAATATAATTCCCGTCACACCGATTTCGTCGTTAAACATCTTTGCCTGGACGACGGCATTCTGGCCCGTCGTGGCATCAAGAACAAGGAGGATCTCATGCGGGGCGCCGGGGAGTTCCCTTTCTATAATGCGCTTCATCTTCTTGAGCTCTTCCATGAGATTGACCTTGGTGTGAAGCCTGCCTGCCGTGTCGATGATAACGGCATCGGCTTTCCGGGCCTTGGCCGCGACAATGGCATCGAAGACGACAGCGGAAGGATCAGCGCCGGTCTTCTGCTTGATGAGCGGCGCATTCACCCTATGGCTCCAGACCTCAAGCTGCTCGATTGCGGCGGCCCTGAAGGTGTCGGCCGCGACAAGCATTACGGACGTCCCGTCTTTTTTCAGAGTGTTTGCCAGCTTCCCGATCGTTGTGGTCTTACCTGTGCCGTTGACACCCACCACCATGATGGTAAAAAGTTCATTTGTGGGAATTTGAAGGGGCGCCTCATTTTTTCTCAGTGTATCGGTGATCGCATCGCGCAGGACTTTCCTGAGGATCTCCGCGTCTCCGAGATCGTTTCTTTTTGCCTGCTCTTTCATTTTTTCGATGAGCTCATATGTAAAAGCAGGGCCGACATCAGCCATGATAAGGGTTTCCTCGAGCTCTTCAAAGAGATTCTGGCTGATGACCCTTTCTCCCAGGAGGATGCCGTCAATATTTTTAATGAAGGCGTTTCTTGTCCGGGCAAGACCTGCCTTCAGTCTTTCGAAAAAGCCTTTGCTTTCGGTATCGCTTTCCATTTGTCCATCCGTTCACAAGAATCTGAAAAGTACCTTATTTCCCCCTTTCGTAAAGGGGGCGAGATTAAGGGACATAGTCAGTTTATAACCATTTTTATCCGGAGATGTAAAGGATGGAATGCTGAACGCGGGGTTTAGTTTAAGGCTACGGAGACCATGGTGGAAATACCCTGCTTCTGCATGGTGACGCCGAACAGATATTCCGCGACCTCCATGGTCTTCTTGTTATGGGTAACCATGATTATTTGGGAATTTGATGAGATGTCCTTAACGAGGTTGTTAAACAGGCTTATATTCGCATCGTCAAGGGCGGCGTCCACCTCATCCAAGACGAGGAAGGGAACAGGCCGGTACATGAGAATGGCAAAAATAAGGGCTATGGCGGCGAGTGATTTTTCCCCACCCGACAGCAGGCTGACGCTCTGCGCGCGTTTTCCGGGAATGATGATATCGATGTCAACGCCTGTCTCCAGTATGTCTTCGGCATCCGTCAGCTTCAGTTCACCTTTGCCGCCGGGGAACATCCTCGCAAATACTTCCTTGAAACACTCGTTGACTGCTTCAAAGGTCTCTTGGAAACGCTTTCTGGATTCGACATTTATTTTCGTAATGGTCGCCTGGAGTGAATTGAGGGCGGCATTCAAATCACCGACCTGGTTCGTGAGGAATTCGTAGCGCCCTTTCAGCTCCTCAAATTCGCTCAGCGCCAGCAGATTCACTTCGCCGAAGCTTTCCACAAACTGCCTGTCTTTATTCAGCTTGGCGGTCAGTTCCTCAAGAACCGGCTCATCGAGGCGCTGAAATTCGGGGACGAGAGTTGTGAGATCGACGTAGTATTTCTCCTGAATTCCCTGACGCAAGCCGTCTGCCTGGAAGGTGATCTCGCGGTAAGCTATCTCCAGATCATTCGTTTCCTTTACGACCTGGTCGTGGGTCTTCTTGACTTCCCTGAGGTTCGTCTCCCTGTTTCTCAAGAGAGCTTCCCGTTCCTGCTGTGAGGCCCTCATTTCCGAGAGGGTGCCATCGACGCTCTCATGATCCGAGTACAGGTGTTCGAGCAGACCCTGTTCGGTTGAGATTTGACCGGTCATATCTTCAATCTCCCGGTCACTCTGCCCAAGCTCCGTGGTCCTGACATCTATTTCACGGGAGGTGTCCGCCCTGTCGGCCTCTAATCTCTCTATGGTCTTGAGGTCGGCGTTTCTCTTTTCTTCGCGAGACGCGAGTTGAATTTTCTCCCTCGTGAGATATTCTTCCCGCTCTTCCACCTTCGCCTTCAGCGCTTCCAGCTTTTCCTGGAGAGCGGACATGGCGGTGTTCATCGTTTTTTCCTGGGCATCGGAGGAAATGATGCGCTTCTCTATGGCGGCGCATTCTTCCAGAGCGGCCGCTTCTTCCGCCTGATGATTCTCACAATTGAAATTGAGGACTTTTATTCTCTGCTCGATCCCTCTTATGTCCGCTTCATATCTCTCGACGTCTTTCTGCTTGCCGTTGACCAGGAGTTCGAGATCGCGGATTTCCGACCTCAACTCAAGCAGCTCTTCTTCCCATTGCAGGATGAGAGATGCCGCGTCCTTTTTCTTTTCAGCGTCCCCCGCAAGCGAGATATTTAACTGATCAACCTCTTCTTCCAGTTCGGCGATCTCCCGTTTGGTCTTAAGCAGGCTCTTGTCGCCATTCGTCTTGCTTCCCCCCGTTAGAACTCCCTGCGGGTTTATGATGTCTCCTTCCGATGTAACGAAGGTGCCTCTGAAACCGTTTCGTTCCCAGAGGGAAACGCCGCTGTTGAGGTTCGGTATCAAGAGGACATCCCCCAGCAGGTAGTCGGCAATTTTCTCGAAGCCCTGATGAACACTGACCACGTCGATCAGTCTCACGGCATCTTTGAGATACTCTGCCGCAGAGCCGAAATTGTTATTTCTGACTTCAAGGGGGACGAAGGTTCCCCTCCCTGAAGAAGAGCTCTTCAGGTAGTCGATGGCCAACATGCCGTCGCTCTGACTTCTAACCACCATGTACTGGAGCTTTTCTCCCAGGACAGACTCAACCGCCGTTTCATATTCACGGGGCACTTCCAGAACGTCCGCAACGAGCCCCAGGCAGGTCTCGCCGGGCAGCATGTCGGGGCTGGCCACCTTTTTTGCCTGCATTATGGACTTCGTGCCGTCAGAACACCAGGCGTAGCTTTCCTGCAACTCTCTCAAGGAGGCAAAGCGCGACGACTTCCTTCCCGCTTCATCCTTCATCTCCGAGATACGCTCGTCGATCAGTTGCAGATCATTTTTCGCCCGTTCGAGTTCATTGGAGGTCATGCTCGCACTATCCGTGAGATTTTGCAGCGTGCCCTCATCAGTCTTTAGGGCTGACATCAGGGAATCAAGATTTTGGCGGGTTCCCGCAAGTCTCTCCCTGTTTTCGTCTGCTTCTCTGACGTCCCTCTCTTTTCTCTTCCGGATATCTTCAATACCCTTACCGAGGCTGACAAGGGTGTTTTTCGCTTTCGCCTTTTCCGTGGCTATTTCGAAAAATTCGATCTTCCTTTCCTCAAGTTCCGCGTGAAGCGCTTTCGCCGCCGTCTTGAGTTCTTCGAGGCTCGCCTGGTTTTGGAGGACATTGTTTCTTACGTTCTCAATCTCCACACCGGATTCGTCTGCCATTATGGCGAGGGTTTCCACCTCGTCGGCCAAGTTTTTACCTCTGGTGCGGAGCAACTCCAACTCGGCTGTGTTTTTCTGTTTCTGTGAGGCAATGTCTTTTATTTTACCCTTGAGATGTTCGATCCCCTGTTCCTTTATGTTGATCGAGTTTCTGATGTCGTAAAGTTTTTCCTGGTGTTCTGAAACGGAGGCTTCGTTTTCCAGCACCTCTGCCTTCAAGCCTTCGATTGAGGCTTCGAGCTCTTTCAGGCTGGTCGCTATTTCCATATCCCTCTTGTTAAGGGAGTCGCGCGTTTTCCCCAGGGTTTCCTTCTGTCCGGATAGATCCGTGTATGTGTGGAGGGCCAGGATCAGTTCCGCCTCTTTCACTTCCTTCTTCAGCGCCTTGTATTGCTCCGCCCTTTTGGCCTGCCGCGATACGGCATTGAGCTGGGATTTTACCTCTCTGATGATATCATTCAAGCGGAGGATGTTCTGTTTTGTCGCCTCCATCTTCCGGATCGCCGATTCTTTTCTGACCTTATATTTCGATATACCCGCAGCGTCTTCGATGAACTGTCTTCTATCTTCGGGTTTTGCTTCAACGAGATTGGCAACGCTGTTCTGCTCAACAAGGGAGTAGGTTCTGACGCCGAGCCCAGTGCCCATGAGGAAGTCTCTGACATCGATAAGCCGGCAGGGTACCTTGTTGATGGTGTATTCGCTTTCGCCATCCCTGAAGAGCCGCCGCGAAATCATGACCTCGCTGCATTCAGCATATTCCCCGGGGAATTGCCGCCCGTTGCTGTCAAGGATCATTGATACTTCGCTCATGCCGATGGGGGCCGCGTTCTCAGCGCCGTGGAAGATGACGTCATCCATCTTTTTCCCGCGCAGAATCTTGATACGCTGTTCACCCATTGCCCAGCGGATGGCATCAACGATATTGCTCTTGCCGCACCCGTTGGGACCGACGACCGCGGAGATCCCTTTCGAAAAATCGAGGACGACCTTATCCCGGAAGGATTTAAAGCCTGCTATCTCAAGTCTCTTAAGTCTCATCTTTTTCTTTCCAGTTGAGATTACAACGAAAACTCTTCCACTCGTTCACTCGATCGGGGTCAATTCAGCCAAGCCTCATCGAATTTATCGAATATTAACAGAAGAAATAGTCTTTGTAAAGAAAAAATACAACTAAATGTATCCTAAAATTTTTGACCACAATATATGGTATTTGTACGCTCAATTCCTGAAATGATACTTTTTTGCAGGAGAAGGATATGGTATAATATAAATAACGGTTGCCCCGATGGGCTTTTTTGCAATAATAATAACATGTTCGCAGTATAAGGGTCCAAGAATTCTGCGCCTGATGTCATTGCGGTGAACCGAAGCCCTGAACTTGGTGAAGGGGAATGTGAGGAATCGACAAGATCCCTCCCTTTGCTCGGGACAAGGATTTTTCAGTCGCTACGCTCCTTCGAAATGACAAAAAAATCAGGTCATTCTCGCCCCCTTTACAAAAGGGGAAAATATGTCTCTCTCAAAAAAGGAACGGTGCTATGGATGAGAAAAAATGGGAAGTGGCCTGTACGGCTTCGGGAATGACGAATGCCAACATTGTCTTGGGGAGACTGGAGACGGAAGGCATACCCGTAAGATTGAAATACGAAGCAGTAGGAGCGATCTACGCGATAACGATCGATGGTCTCGGTAAAGTGGATATCCTGGTTCCCGCAAGCGATCTCCCGAAGGCCCGGGAAATCCTGGCGCAAACTTACGACGACGGGGATATTGACTGGGAGACGCGATAAGGTCGGGAGGCAGGCTTTATTCTCTCACGCAGGTGTCTTTCATTACATGTCAACCGCCTATGGAAGACATGTCTTTCATACATTTCTTTATATGGTGGCCTTCATCACAGGCAAGGGTATGTTGAATGGGTTTTTTCGCAATGGCCCTCTTGATGAGCTCTGCCAGATCCGCATCGCTGCAGCCGTTACGCAGCGGGCCCCTCAGCTCGACATCTTCGTCTGAGAGCAGGCACACTCGGAGGTGGCCGTTCGCAGTGAGCCTTAGGCGGTTACATGAATCACAGAATTGCTGACTCAAAGGGCTTATAAAACCGATTTCTCCGGCGCCGCCTGCGATCCTGTACATCTCTGCGGGGCCATCCATTTTGGTCCTTATGCCGTTGGCGCGTTCGAGAAGGTAATGGCTGCCGATTAATTCCCTGATAACAGTGTTGGATAGATAGCGGCTGCTATGATCGAGGGCAGGGCGGCCCACGTCCATGAGCTCGATGAACCTCACCTGGTAAGGTTTGCGAAGGCTGAGTTCGGCGAAATCCATTATCTCGTCTTCGTTAAATCCCTTCATTGCCACAATATTAATCTTGATAGGTGAAAACCCGATCCTGTGGACTTCAGCGATTCCCGCGAGCACGGCACCGAGGTCTCCACCCCCGGTAATCTTGGCGTACTTTTCGGCATTGAGGGAATCAAGACTGATGTTAATCCTTTTCACGCCCGCGGCGAAAAGTTTCACCGCAAAGGGCTCTAAAAGAATCCCGTTCGTTGTGAGGCTGATGTCATTGAGACCTTCCGTGGACGAGAGCGAAGCGATAAAATCGCAGGCGCCGCGCCTGACCAGAGGCTCGCCTCCTGTTATCCGGACTTTGCTGATGCCTATGCCTGCGGCTATGCGGACGATCCGCAGTATTTCTTCGTATCTCAGGATGTCGTCATGTCCTATGAGGGAAACGCCTTCCTTGGGCATGCAATAGCTGCAGCGAAGGTTGCACCTGTCGGTGATGGAAACTCTGAGATAATTAATCTCTCTGTTATATCTATCAATCATGGGGTATGTTATTCGCCCGTGGATTTCTACAGCTATTTAAAGGATTTTCCTTTTAGCATACTTGTGAGGACATAGCAAGACCCCCCCCAACCCCCATACAGGGCATGGTAAATCTTCCTTGACACCGGTATATTTCTCTATTAAAAGTCAACTTCTGTTTTTATGGTTTATGATCGCGGCGCGTACATGCAGGCGCACAGGATCAGGGAGAATATATGGCAAAAATACCTATTACAAAAGCCGGATATGAAAAATTGAAGAAGGACCTGGAATATATAAAGACAGTTTCGCTGCCCGAAAATATCCGGGACATCGAAACAGCCAGGGCGCACGGAGATATAACGGAGAATGCGGAATTTGCCGCGGCCAAGGAAAGGCAGTCTTTTTTGCAGGGCAGGATTGCGGAGCTCGAAAATAATCTTGCCACGTCATATGTTGTGAGCCTCGATGGTTTAACAACGGATAAGATCGTTTTTGGATCGATTGTCACTTTGGAAGACACGAATACGGGGAGCCGCATAACTTATCAACTTGTAGGTCCCTTCGAGTCAGATCTCAAAGAGAATAAGATTTCCGTGACCTCACCTATAGGAAAGGCGCTGATCGGGAAAAGTAAGGGTGACGAAGTCAGCGTTAAGACGCCGGGAGGTACACGTGAATTTGAGATAGAGGATATCTGTATTGTGGGGAAGAAATAGTAACGCCGGGTATTATAGAAACAGAAAAGCCAGGGGTTCAAATCTCAGCCCCTGGCTTTTTCTATTTGTATCTATTCGATCCTTAAGTGTGCTTCTCGGCTATGCTGATCCTTGTAATTGCCCTGGTCAGGGCTGCCCTGATCGTTTCAAATTCTACATCTTCTTTGGACAGCTTGGTCAACTTTGCTTCCGCAGATTCTTTTGCTTTTCTTGCCCGTTCTTTGTCGATCAAATCCGCCCTTTCCGCAGTTTCAACGAGGACTGTAACTTTACCTGTAGTGACTTCAGTATAGCCGGTATTAACGGCGTAGTATGTTTTTTTGCCGTCTTTGGTAAAATTCAATTCACCTGCATCAATCGAACTCAGAAGCGCTGCATGGCCCCGGAGCACACCGAACTCACCCTCGGAACCCGGTATTGTCACTTCTTCTATTTTACCGCTGAAAGCCATTTTTTCGGGGGTAACAATTTCCAACATCAATTCGTCAGCCATGTAGAATCCTCCGGCCTCATTACTCTGCCATCTTCTTCGCTGCCTCTACAACCTCGTCTATACCGCCAACCATGTAGAATGCCTGCTCGGGCAGTTCGTCATGTTTTCCGTCCAGGATCTCCTTGAACCCTCTCACTGTTTCAGCGACGGAGACGAATTTGCCTTCCCTGCCGGTGAACTGAGCAGCTACGAAGAAGGGCTGGGACAGGAATCTCTGGATCTTCCTCGCCCTGCTGACTCTCAATTTGTCTTCTTCGGAAAGTTCGTCCATACCTAGGATGGCGATAATGTCCTGGAGGTCCTTATATTTCTGCAAAGTCACCTGTACCTGTCGGGCAACCTGATAGTGCTCAACGCCTAAGATAATCGGATCAAGAATGCGGGATGTTGAATCGAGGGGATCCACGGCGGGATAAATCCCGAGTTCCGTAAGCGGTCTCGACAAAACGACTGTACCGTCAAGATGCGCGAAGGTCGTTGCCGGCGCCGGGTCTGTAAGGTCGTCCGCGGGCACGTATACACACTGAACGGCGGTAATAGAGCCTTTCGTAGTGGAAGTAATGCGCTCCTGCAGTGCGCCCAGGTCTGTCGCCAGTGTCGGCTGGTAACCCACGGCTGAAGGCATGCGGCCGAGAAGGGCCGAGACCTCTGAACCTGCCTGAGTGAACCGGAATATGTTATCGACGAAGAGAAGCACGTCCTGACCTTCAACATCTCTGAAGTATTCTGCCGCCGTCAGAGCAGTGAGGGCCACTCTCGCCCTCGCTCCCGGGGGTTCCGTCATCTGGCCATAGATCAAGGCGGCCTGCTTGATAACGCCCGACTGTTTCATTTCGAGGTAGAGGTCGTTGCCTTCACGCGTCCTTTCACCGACGCCTGCAAATACGGAAATGCCACCGTGGTGCATGGCGATATTGTTGATCATCTCCATCATGACGACGGTTTTGCCGACGCCTGCGCCACCAAACATCCCCATCTTTCCGCCTCTGGGGAAGGGAACGAGCAGGTCGATGACCTTAACGCCGGTTTCCAGAACGTGGACCGATGTGTCCTGGTCAATAAATGCCGGGGCTTCCCTGTGGATTGGGGAGTAAGTCTTTGCGACCACCGGTCCCAGACCGTCGACGGGCCTGCCCACAACGTTCAGAATCCTGCCCAGACATTCGGGACCAACGGGGGCCATTATAGGTGTGCCTACGTCCCTCGCCTTCATACCCCTGACGAGGCCGTCCGTGATGTCCATGGCGATGCATCTGACGACGTTGTCACCCAGATGCTGGGCAACCTCAATAACAAGATTGTCTTCCTTGTCGTCAATCGTGGGGTTGGTGATAGTGATTGCGTTTAGGATCTCTGGAAGCTTTCCTTCATCAAACGCCACATCGACTACCGGTCCTATTACCTGCACAATCGTTCCTATATTCATACCTCTCTCCTTAATCTATAATGCCTGATTTATTAGCTCTTTGACAGGGCCTCCGTACCGCCGACAATATCCATCAACTCGGCCGTAATGGCTGCCTGTCTCGCTTTGTTCATTTTTAATGTAAGATTCTGGACCATTTCCTCGCAATTCTTTGTTGCGTTGTCCATTGCGACCATCCGTGCGCCGTTCTCCCCGGCGGATGTCTCCAGGAGCGCCCTGAAGATCAGAACATGAACGTACATGGGAAGAAGCTTTCCCAGCAGAATTTCATCCGAGGGTTCATAAATGTAATCAATTCTCGCGGTGGGTTCTGTATCTTCGTCCTTTCCGATTGGGGGCAGGGGGAATAGCCTGACGACTGCAGGCCTCTGCACGGCTATGTTCCTGAATTCATTGTACACGACATACAATTCGTCATACTCCTCCCGCATGAAAGAGGGTATGATTTCATCGGAAATCTTTACGGCGAGGGTTATGTCGAATTTCCCAAAGACGTCAGACCATTCTTTAGTGAGCTTCACTTTTTTCCTGAAATAATCTCTCCCCTTCCTTCCGACGGCAATCAATTGCACCTCTTTGCCTTCGCCTGTCTTCTCTCGAACGAATCTCTCCGCGGCTTTAATCAAATTGGTATTGAAACCGCCGCACAAGCCTCTATCCGAGGTCATGATGATAACCCTGATTCTTTTCGGGTCCCTGACAGCAAGCAGAGGGTGGGTTTCAGGGTCTACACGAAGCGCCAGGCTGGTGAGTACATCCATGAATCTCAGCGCATAAGGACGAAAATTCTCCATCCTCGACTGTGCAGCTTTCAGTTTCGAGGCAGCCACCATATTCATGGCCCTGGTGATCTGCTTCGTTTTCGAAACTCCGATAATCTTTCTTCTAATGTCCTTTAATGAAGCCATTAACGCTCCCTTTTCTGTTTATGTGCTCTATTTTTCAGAGGTCTTCCGATTCTTTACGCCGTGACAAAAACAGCTTCAAACTCCGTAAATACGTCTTTCATCTTTTTCTCGAGGTCCGAGCCGATCTCCTTTTTCTCATCAATCTCACGGTTGACTTCAGGGTACTTGCTCGCAATGAAACTCAGGAGCTGAGTCTCGTATTCCTTCAGTTTATCTACCGGGTATTTGTCCAGAAAGCCTCTTGTACCTGCAAACAGGATGGCAACCTGCTGTGATAGAGACCTGGGTTCGTACTGGGGTTGCTTCAATATCTCCACCAGACGCACGCCTCTTTCCAGTTGCGCCTGCGTTGCCTTGTCCAGATCGCTTCCGAACTGGGCAAAAGCTGCCAGTTCACGATACTGGGCGAGTTCAAGTTTCAGTCTCCCCGCCACCTGTTTCATGGCCTTAACCTGGGCTGCGCCTCCGACTCGCGAAACCGAGAGCCCCACGTTAATTGCCGGACGAACACCGGAGAAGAATAGACTCGGTTCGAGATATACCTGACCATCTGTGATGGAAATAACGTTTGTCGGAATGTACGCAGAGACGTCGCCTGCCTGGGTCTCAATTATGGGCAATGCTGTAAGGGATCCGCCTCCGAGGTCCTCACTAACGCGGGCAGCGCGTTCCAGCAATCGGGAGTGATTGTAGAAAATATCTCCCGGGAAGGCCTCACGTCCGGGGGGCCTTCTCAAAAGCAGTGAGATCTGGCGGTAAGCCACGGCCTGTTTGGAGAGGTCGTCGTAGATGATCAGGGCATCCTGTTTCCTGTCCCGGAAATATTCGCCGATACTGCACCCGGAATAGGCTGCGATGTATTGCAGGGTCGCAGGGTCACTGGCGCATGCCGCGATGACACAGGTATAATCCATGGCGCCGTGTTTTCGCAGGTTTTCCACCACCTGGGCCACTGTTGATTTCTTCTGGCCGATGGCGACATAGATGCACTTAACACCGGTATCCTTCTGTCTGATGATGGAGTCCACGCAGATCGCGGTCTTTCCGATCTGCCTGTCGCCGATGATAAGCTCTCTCTGACCCCTTCCGATGGGCGTCATGGCATCGATTGCCTTGATGCCGGTATACATGGGCGTATTGACAGGCTGGCGTTGAACGACGCCGGGGGCGATCATCTCTATCCTTCGGAACTCGGTGGCCTCAATGGGACCTTTGCCATCAATCGGTGCACCGGTGGCATCGATGACCCGGCCGAGTACCGCCTCTCCCACGGGGACCTGGGCGATCCTGCCCGTTCTTTTTACAATATCCCCTTCTTTAATATGGGTAACCTCTCCCAAGACTGCAACACCGACGTTGTCAGTTTCCAGATTGAGAACCATGCCGAGTATCCCTCCCGGGAACTCCAGCAATTCCATGGCCATCGCATTTTCCACGCCGTAAACCCTGGCAATACCGTCTCCCACAGACAGGACCGTTCCTACTTCGCTTACGTCCAGTTTCTTCTCATAGTCTCTGATCTGTTTGGAGATGATGTCGCTTATTTCTTCTGCCCTGATTTTCTCCATAGCTCTATATTTCCTCCCCTAAGAGATTCCTGATATTGTGCAGTTGAGTCTTAATGCTTCCATCGTACATCGTATCCCCTACGCCTACGACAATACCACCCAACAATGATGCATCTTCTGAAACAGCCATTTCCACTTTTCTGCCCGTTATTTCCTCCATGCGTTTCTGAAGCTTTTCGGAAAGTTCGGAAGATAGCGGGAAGGCCGTCTTGACATCAACCCTGATTTTTTTCAAGGCATCGTCCATAAATTTCCGGTAACAGCTTTCTATATCGGGAAGAATGCCTATTCTTCGCTTGTCAACGAGGAGCTTCAGAAAATTTGCCGTTATGACCGATATATTGATCTTAGCGAGAAGCGAATCCACAACGGCTCTTTTTTCCGCATGATCGAATACGGGGTTCAACAATAATTCCCGCAAATCCTTATTTTCTTTGACAATGGAAGAAAAGAGCGTCAATTCGTTGTAGTACTTTTCATAAAGCCCATCTTCCCTGGCTATGTCAAAAAACGCCCTTGCATAACGCTTTGCGATATTGCTGCTGCTCAATGTTTTTTCACCACCTTATCGAGATAGTCTTTCACCATGTTTTCGTGAAGCTCCTGGTTTATATTCTTCTTCAGAAGCTCTTCTGCCATTGCCACGGAGAGCTCCGCGGCTTCCGACCTCAACTGATTTCTGGCAGCCTTAAGTTCCTGTTCCATTCTCGCCTGCGTATCTTCTATCATCTTCGCGGCTGCCTTTTGGGCATCTTCAATTATCTTTTCCTTTTCTGTCAACCCCTGGGCCTTGATCATCTCGAAGATGTTCTTTATTTCCTCAGTGGCCTTATCAAGCCTCAAGGAGTATTCCTTGAACTTTTTCTCTGTTTCTTCCTTTTCGGATAATTTCTCTTCGATGGTGGCCTTGATATTGTGGCGCCTATCGACGAAGAACTCTTTGATTTTTTTTGCAGCAACCCAGTAAAGGAACCAGACCAGGAGGCCGAAGTTAAATATCCTCCAGGCGAAATCAATCCACATCTTCACATTGTCTTCGTGACCTCCGCCTTCCGAGGCGTATGCGACGGCGCAGGTGAGAACAAGGGGCAGGATTGATAATAGAAAATAGCGTAAATAAGATCGATTAAACAGATCCTCCGAAAACCATTTCATCATCGGGGACTCCTTCCCAACAATTTCTCGGCAATCTCGACGGATATTTTCTGCGATTGACCGGTAAGAATGCTTCTGGCCTCGGAGACTTCCTTGTTCATGTCACCGTGAAACTGTTCCATCATGCCGGGGATCTCGCTTCTTGCGGCTTCGATGAGGCCTTTTGCCTGCTCGGTCCCTTCCTTGATAATCTCAACCTTTTTCTCCAAAGCGTCCGTCTTTGCCTGACGAAGCTTTTCCTCATAGGCGGCCATTCTTTCCGCAACGGATTGATTGAGGCGCTTTATCTCTTCTTCAGTGTCCTGTGCTTGTTTCTTTCTTTTGTCGATTATGCCTAAGATCGGCTTGTAGAGGAGATAATTAAGGATTACAATCAAGAGAAGGAAATTAACCATCTGGATGAACATTGTATAATCGATGCTGATCACTGTTCTGCCTCACTCTAAAATTGCTTTGAAGTCTAAAAAGCCGCGTGAAAGAAAAGACTTCCGTCACCCGGCGCTTTCCAGTTTAGCCTTGTTTCGATCCTAAAAAGCTTATGATGGTTCTTTTTTTGAGAAATGTTTCCTGAAATAAAGCGATATGAACTGCGTACACGAGTAACCTCAAGAACCCCCAAAGATGCGTGTAAAAATCGCGGCTTTCTAATCACAACCGTGAGTTAATGTCAAGCACTTTTTGGGTGAATGCGGTTTTGTCCGGAGGGGATTCTACTCTTCCGCATTTAATGCTTTGGATTTGCTGTTGACTTTGTACTTTTCTGACTTGCTGCTATCCATTCTCGAAGTTCCTTCGAAAACGGCCCCTTCCTTTATTATGAACAGCGGTGATTTTACGTTCCCCAGAACCCTTCCCGGGGGATAGATTTCAATCCTTTCTTTGCATTCAATCTGGCCATGGACATCGCCGCTGATTATGACGTTTGCGACATTTATATCCGCTTCTACGTGAGCGCCATCACCTACGACCAAGGTTCCCTCCCCAAATATCTCACCGTTGAAGTCACCGTCTATGCGAACAGCTCCACTGAATATCAGTTTTCCCGTAAATTCTGCGCCTTTTCCAAGAAAGGCCTTGATTTCTTCATCTTTTTTCTTCTTGCTAAACATCGCCCTGCCTCCAGTCTTTGGCACCTTCCTGTCCTGATGACTTCAATGAAATCAAGACGAATGGCAAATACATTTCACTGTCCCGTAAATATTATGGATAGAGGATAAACCTTCTCATGCTGACATTTAACAACAATCCCATGGCTGCCATGAGAACAACCATTGACGAGCCTCCATAACTTAAGAAAGGCAGCGGGATGCCGACAACGGGAAGCATGCCCAACACCATCCCGACATTAATAAATACCTCCCAGAAGACAAGCATTGTTATGCCGAAGGATATGAGCATTCCCAAGAGATCCCTCGAATGCAAGGCAATTTTCAAACACCACAGTATGAGTATAAGAAACATGACAACAAGGATGACTCCTCCGATAAAGCCCCACTCCTCGGCAAAAACAGAGAACACAAAATCTGTTTGTTGTACCGGCAAGAATTTCAACTGCGTCTGGGTTCCCTTCAGATAGCCTTTACCAAATATACCTCCCGAACCGACGGCAATTATGGATTGAAGAATATGATAACCCGAACCTAAGGGATCATTCTCCGGATTGAAAAATGTCATGATCCTTTCCTTCTGGTAATCCCTCAAGAATAGCCACGACATCGGTATCAATATTATCCCTCCGGTGCAGGCTAAAAGCAGTGATTTCCACTCTATACCGATGAAAAAAGTTATCGATAGTATAAGGAACATAAGGATCAATGCGGTGCCGAGATCAGGCTGCTTCACGATGAAAAGAAACGGGATCACCACGATAAGAAACGGTATATAGAGCTCTCTCAGTTTGTAGCTTCTTTCTATGATGTGGTCATCGAAATATTTTGCCAGGGCAATAATAATCGATAACTTTACCAGCTCTGAAGGCTGGAAGAAAAATCCTCCTAAGATGATCCACCGCTGAGAACCGTGGGTGGCATATCCGTATAATGAAACCAGGACCAGCAGGAGGACAGAGGCGGCATAGATTACATAGGCGAATCGACAGATGAATCTGTAATCAAAACTAATGACGACCCCCATTAGTACCAGGCCGATGACAATCCATTGAGCCTGTTTTATATAAAGTGTCTCCTGTCTGAAATTGTCCAGGCTGTAGCCGGCGCTATAGATATTCAAAAGACCGACCAGACTGATCGCCAGTATGAGAAAGAGCAGTGTCCAATCAAAATTGAAAAATAAACGGCGATCGATTTTCATCTGTAAACACCTGCCTGCGATTTCTGGCTGACTGTCAGAGGGGGCTGACTTTTCTTATGTGCGGAATTCTTACGCTCAAAGTAGGCATCTATGATCTTTCTTGCTATGGGGGCAGCTACTGAGCCTCCATGACCGGCATGCTCCATGATAACGGCTATAGCTATTTCGGGATTCTTATACGGTGCGAAGCAAACAAAAAGGGCGTGATCCCCGTGTTTAGAAGGGACAAATTTCCATCTGCGGCCCTTTTCATTATCCGGCAGGCTTACGACCTGAGCGGTGCCTGTTTTTCCACAGACATCCTCTTCCTTTCTCTTTAGCGCGTGACCAGTTCCCCCGCTTTCATTCACCACACCCCATAATCCGTACTTCAATATCTCAATGTTCTTCTCACTCAAAGCGATATTGCCTTTTTGCTGAGGTTCAAATACCTTCAGTACCCGGCCATCGGCCGTTTCGATGCGCTTGACAAGCCGGGGCTGGTAGATGGTTCCTCCATTGGCTAATGAAGCATAAGCGTTCACCAATTGAATTGGCGTTACAAGATTAAAGCCTTGCCCGATGGAAATCGATATGGTTTCACCCATCTGCCATGTTTCTTTGAACCTCTGCTGTTTCCACTGTTTGGTCGGGATAAGTCCGCTCTTCTCCCGGGGAAGATCAATTCCTGTTGGCTGGCCCAACCCGAATCGACGGGCATACTCGGCTAACTTGTCAACGCCGACTAATTTGCCCACATTGTAGAAATATACGTCGCAGGATTCGACGATGGCGCGATGCAGATTGACCCGACCGTGCCCGTGCTTCTGCCAGCACTTGTATGCTCTGTTACCGAACTGAAACGATCCGTTGCAGTTGAACGCTGTATCCGGTGTGATCAATCCCTCTTCCAGGGCTGCGGCTGCCACAATGAGCTTGTACGTGGAACCGGGAGGATACTGACCGGCGATGGCCCTGTTTCCCATGGGGTGTGACGAATCATTCGATAGATCATCCCAATCTCCCGCAGAAATTCCTACGTTGAAAAGGTTTGGATCAAAAGATGGCGAACTTGCGAGTGCAAGGACAGCGCCATCACGGGGATCAATGACAACAACCGACCCTGCTCTATCTTGAAGGGCCTCCCAGGCGACCTTTTGCAGATTGGCATCGACGGCAAGAACAACATTATATCCGGAGACAGGTTCAATTTTGCCGATTACTTTAACCTCTTTGCCCAATACATTCACCTCGACCTGCTCAGCTCCGCTCTTGCCCTTAAGGTACTGATCTAACTGTTTCTCCAAGCCGTCTTTGCCTGTAATATCACCAACGCTGAAATCACCGGATATGTCTTTTTTCAGCTCCTCCCGGCTGACCTCACCGGTATAACCGATTATATGGGCTACCATTTCTCCATTAAGGTATTGTCTGATAGGCACCACATCAATGGTTATGCCCGGCAAATCAGAGGCATGGGTTTCAACGATGGCAAGTTTTTCCATACTGATGTTTTTTTCAAGTTTAACCGGCGGAAACCAGCCTCTCTTTCCCAGGGGCGGCAGGTCTGCCGAAAGCGTGAGGGACCTTGCAGCGAATAATTGTTTTAATTTATATGCTGCCTCATTAATATTTCGGTTGCGGTTAGGCACGAAAATAATGTCAAAGGATGGCTGATTATCCACCAGTACTTGACCGTTTGTATCCAGGATCACTCCCCTTAGCGGCTTGATTTTTCGCAGGCGTACGCTATTATTTTCCGATCTCTGTGTCAGTTCATCTCCTCTGATAACCTGAAGATGCCACATCCTCATGATCAGAATAAATAACATGATAGAAACAATAGCAAATGCTATCTTAAACTTTCTTCTGAATTCGCCGGGTTCATGTCCGTTTAACCGGCTGTGATTCTCTGCCATTCAGTGCCGCCTCGGTCCAATGGAAGACCATAAATAAAATAGGGCTAAGGGTGCTGACAATTAATACCTGGGGTAAATAAGATGTAATTGCATGGGTGGAAATGCCCCCCCCATACAACAACGGGTGAAACAGAATGATCATCATGCCTTCAAATAGGGCACATACAAAGGTAAAACTCATGATCAAAAAAGGCTTTCCGGGCGATATCCGGAGAGAAGCGAGTTTTGAAATTAAAAATATGAGAACATATATGAGCGTATAAAGTCCGGAAAGCGAGCACGTCAAGCAGTCATGTATGAATCCAAGGATAAAGCTGAGAATTCCTCCTCTCAGCACATCGAATCGAAATCCTGCATAAATTACCACTATCAGGGACAGTTCCACAGCTATTTTTCCGGAGAAGATAATATCCCCAATCATCATCTGGGAGACTATGAGCGCCAATGAAAAAAAGGGTAATGATATGTAATAGGTCACTTCTTATTACCTATGGCGCATCCGCAGAAAGTCAAGACACGGAGACGCCCTTTTTAATTCAGTCTATGATTTTTTCCTATATTATCAGTTTTATCCAGCACAATTACCATCACTTCTTCAAGCCGCGAAAAATCAACGTAAGGAGCGATATCAATCTTCTGAAATAATCCGCTGTCAGTCTTCTCCACGTTTTTCACGACGCCAAGGAGCAACCCCTTGGGAAAGAGACCGGATAGGCCTGAAGAAACGACTATATTTCCAACATTTACGGTTTCCGTTTTTGGAACGTATTTCAGAGAGCATCCAAGCGAAGCAGCCCCTTGAAGAATCCCCTGGCTCCTGCTTTCTTGAATAAGCGCATCAATATTGCTATTTTCATCTATGAGAAGAAGAACCCTCGACACATGGGCGGACGTCTCAATAATCCTCCCTACAACCCCCTGGTCAGCTATAACCGGCAGATCGAGCCTCAAACCATGGGACGTCCCCTTGTTAATCAAAATCGTCTTGATTATCGATGTCTGGTCTCTGCCGATGACCATCGCCGCTATCGTATGATGATTGGTCCTCTCTTTAAGGGCAAGGAGTTTTTGCAGGCGTATATTCTCGAGGTAGCCTTCCCGGTATCGATTTATTTCCTGTATCAACGATGCGTTGTCCCTTTTCAGGCGTCCGTTTTCATCTTCCAGTCCTACAAGAAATATATACCGCTTCCAAACGCCTGCAAGATCCTTGAAAGAAACAGTTATCATACTGGCTAATGGAGCTGCAGTTTCCAGGATCAGTTCCCTGAAAAAACCAACCCTCGTCGGCTGTTTCACGCTGTAAGATAATATGATGAGAGAGATAATTACCAGGAGACATGCTATTATGAGCGGTTGATGTTTCTTGGGAAGTAACATATTTCTACAGCAAAAATATGGGCGGAAACGACGACGGGTAAATTGTCCCTCAAACCCGCCCTGCAATGGGGGCAACTTATGCTTCGGGAATCGTGATAGATTTCATCTTCTGGACACAAAATGATAACCTGTCCTTGGTACTATTTGAATACCAGGATATTCTGAAAGGGCTAGAACTATACCTGAAATGTAACCTCTTTTAGTATATCTAAATGATCCAGGGCCATACCGGCGCCCCTGGCCACCACCGTCAGGGCGTCATCGGCGACGGTGATGGGCAGTCCCGTTTCTTCCTTTATGAGAAGGTCGAGATTTGTCAAAAGGGCTCCTCCACCGGTCAGAACAATGCCCCGGTCAACAATATCTCCGGCCAATTCCGGGGGGGCATTATCCAGGGCGTCCTTTATTGCGTCTATGATGATACTTACAGGCTCCATAATGGCTTCCCGCACTTCTTCAGAATTGATCTCAACTATCTTTGGAATACCCGATATTAGATTCCTCCCTTTGACATCAATCTTCCGCAATTCTCCATCGGGATAAGCGCATCCGATGGTCATTTTTATGATCTCCGCCGATCGTTCCCCTATGAGGAGGTTGAATTTCCTCTTCATATACTGCACGATTTCTTCATCCATCCTGTCGCCGGCGACCCTGACAGATCTTGAGTAGACAATGCCCCCCAGGGATATTACGGCAACCTCAGTGGTTCCGCCGCCAATATCCACAACCATGGAGCTTGTTGGCTCCATTATAGGCAGCCCGGCTCCAATGGCTGCCGCCATGGGCTCCTCAATGAAATACATTTCTCTTGCGCCTGCCAATTCTACAGTTTCTCTGACGGCGCGTCTTTCCACCTGCGTAATGCCGGACGGTATGGAGACGATAATCCGCGGGCGAACCAATGCCCTGCGATTGTGAACGCGATGTATGAAATGCTTCAACATGGCTTCAGTAATGTCAAAATCAGCAATTACGCCGTCCCTCATGGGTCTGATAGCCACGATATTGCCGGGGGTTCGTCCCAACATTTTTTTTGCTTCCAGGCCGACGGCAATGACCTTCTTCGTTCCCCGCGAATCCTTCGAAACGGCGACCACGGAAGGTTCATTTAGCACAATCCCTCTGCCCTTCATATAGACCAGTGTGTTGGCCGTCCCGAGGTCAATGGCAAGATCATTGGAAAATTTTCCTAAAATATAATCAAACAGCAAGACCCGTCCTCCTTTTTTATCGTATCGGTAATATTATCTGCAACCCTATCGCGAAAGTAGCTTTTATACAGCATTTCGCTTTCCTAATCAACGACTTTTTAAAAATGTATTGCATTTTGTGGACGGCTGTAATAGAAATTTGCGCCTAATATCACAAATAAGGAAATACGCCATGCTCGAACTTATGCGAAAACATGCCAAAAACTGGCTTGTGAAAATTTTACTGGGAATAATTATTGTTGTCTTTATCTTTTATTTCGGCTCTACACGCTGGAGGGAAAAGTCGGAAGCCATCGCCATTATCGACGGCAGGGTCATCCCTTACGTAGAATTTCATAAGAATTACCAAAATCTTGTTGATGCCTACAGACAGCAATACAAAGGAGCGCTTACGGATGATATTTTGAAAGGCCTGAATCTTAAGCAGCAGGCATATGACAGCATCATTAACCAGGCCGTTATCCTTCAAAAGGCGAAGGACTTGGGCATAGAGGTTTCGGAGGAAGAAATTAAGGGATCTATCCTTTCCACTCCCGCTTTTCAAAGGGACGGCGTTTTTGACGAGAGGATATATAATCAGCTCCTGCGTCAAAACAAGATGACGGCGGCTGATTTTGAAGATAGTCAAAGAATGTTGATAACAACGGTAAAACTGGAAGACATCATCCAGAGCGCAGTCAAGGTTTCAGATAAAGAAGTGTTTGATCTTTACCGGCTTCAGAATGAAAAAATTAACGTAAACTATCTGAGCCTTTCGGCGAAGAGTTATAGGCAGAAGATCAGCCCTCGCCGCGCCGATCTGGAGTCGTACCTGAAGGAACATGAGAATGCTTTCAGCATTCCGGATGAGATTCAGATCAAATACATCTCATTTCCAGGGCGTAACTTTATATCCTCTGTGACGGTATCTGATGCGGAAGCGACCGACTACTATAACCGCAACAAGGATAAATTTATGAAAAAGGGAGGCGCAGTCGCTCCTTTTGCAGAAGTCAAGAGTAGAATCGTTGATGCATTGAAGCAAGGCCATGCCATGCGCGTGGCCGCCCTGGAAGCCAAGAAAGCCCACGATGAGATTTACCAGAGAGAAAACTTCGACGAATTCGCAGGGAAGAGTGGATTCAGGGTCAACAGTACAAATTTTTTCAGTGCTAAAAATCCCCCCCAGGAATTCAGGCAGGCTCATGACTTTACCAGAGTCGCCTTCGGCCTTCAAAAAGATGAGATAAGCCCTGTGGTCTCGGATGATAAGGCATGTTACGTTCTCAAACTCATTGCCAGAAAACCCGCCCATGTTTCCGCTTTCAATGAAATTGAGAAGGAGGTCGAGAGGCAATTCGTGGAAGAGGAGTCTGCCCGCATGTGCAAGAAGGATGCGCTGGATATCCTTGACCGCCTTAAGAAGGGAGAGGCGCTCACAAAGATCTCCCAGGAAAAGGGCTTGAAGGTTGAAGAAACGGGACTATTTATGCCAGGTTCCGCCATGCCGAAACTCGGCTTCTCACGGGACATGAGCAATGCCCTCTTTCAGCTTTCTGAAAAGCACCCTTATCCAGACACTGTCTATGACATCAAAGGAAACGTTGTAATAGTGAAGTTTAAGGAAAGAGGGAAGCTTGATCTCAATGACTTCGAAGCGAAGAAGGCAGCCATTCAGACTCTGCTCCTCAGGATGAAGAAAAGCGAAGTCACAGTCTCGTGGATAATGAAAAACAAGGAAGCCATGATCAAAGAGGGGCGATTGAAATTTACGAAAGACATCAAAGATATTTAGACCAGCCGGGAAGTTCAGGCGCCGAAAGCATAGTGCTTTCAATGTGGAAATGACCATCGATAAAGCCCGGACATATGTAATGTCCCCTTGCGTCAAGACACTTTCCTCCTTCGTATGAACCGGTACCCACGACAACACCGTCATAGATGGCCACATCTGTTTCGATGGCCTCGCGAGTAAATACATTGATCACCCTGCCGCCTTTCAATACCAGATCAGGTGCAATTTCACCGCGTGCCGCCCGGATACGATTTCTCAACACACCGTCCATGCTTGGCCTCTTTATCATTTCATGTCCGGCCTATACTCCATGTAGAAGCGGTAAAATGCCGCGATAACCAGCGCATGAGAAATTGCCCCCTCCCTGATTAGACGGGGGATTTCTGAAAGCGGCTGGAGGACCACTTCGATGTCCTCCCGTTCATCCTGAACCAGTTGTCCCACGGGAAAAACATTTGCGGCAAGGAAAGTATAGCAGAGATTGTTCTGAATGGCGGGGTTCGGATGAACGGACCCAAGAGGAATCAGCGTTTCTTCCCGGTAGCCCGTTTCTTCCCGCAGTTCGCGCCGCGCCGCTTCCTCCAGTGAGTCGGACGGTTCCATGAGTCCGCCGGGAATCTCCAGGGTCATATCCCGAATGCCGAAGCGGTACTGTCGGATCAACACTACCTCCTTCGTGGGCGTCAGGGGGATGATATTTACCCAGGATGGCGACTCCAGAACATAAAAATCGTGCGTTTCGCTTGTGCGCGGAGAACGGGCGCGATCACGTCGCAGGTTGAAAACCCGGTAGGATTTGTCAACATGACTTGAAATAATTGTCCAGGGTTTGAGAAGCATAAGAAACCTCGAAAATCTTGGTTTGGATTACAGGGAATCGTTTTGGACGTGTTACATCTTTCTAAATAACAGATCGTTTCATCTGGTGCTGGGATTTTTCCCTCCGGTCCATTAAGTAAGAAATGGTTATCGGACCGAGGCTGTATAGCACGACGCCAAGCAAAAATGAAGAAAAACAATCATAGAGAGCTCGGCATAGAATGTCTTTACAAACTGTATTTTTCAATGCTAACTTTAAAAGCTAGACAACTTCTCTTACCCACGACCTCAAGGAGACGAAGATGAGCTTCATAAAAGTAAGATTTACGGATGACATCGGAGATATCAATAGAGAATTAAGAAAGAGCATCGATGAGATGTTCTCGCTGATCAATTCAACTTTTACGGTTTTTCAAAACGTATGGCGGCCCCAGGTGGATATCTATGAATCTCCTGATGAGATCATGATCGTGACCGATATTGCCGGTGTGAAGACAGAGGATCTATATGTGGAGGTTCATCGCAGGGTACTGAGAATCTATGGGAAGAGGGTAACGCCGGCTGGGGGAAACACGAGGTATCACCTTGCTGAAATACCGTACGGTTATTTCGAAAGAAACCTTTCCCTGCCGCTGCCCATTGATACCGAATCAATTACAGCAACGTACGCAGACGGGCTTCTTCAAATACGCATGGCAAAACTGCCTCTGAATAGAGTTCGTAAAATACCTATTCAGGATGACTAATAATACCAAAAGCAACTCGACTTACGCCGCTCGACCAGGAAATCATTTTTGGAGGTTCCCATGGCAGAAGAAAAATCAACCGAGGAATTAAAAGTTCTTAAGATACCGGACATTCTATCTATCATACCGTTATTTAATGTCGTCGTATTTCCGAATATGGTGTTTCCGCTGGAGGTATTTGGTGAGCAGACTATGACGCTCGTAGATGAGGCGATGGCTGCAGACCGCATCGTGGGCCTCGTCATGTCCAAGAAATCACCGGCGGAAATCAAGAATCAGCCCGAGGATCTTTATGGCATAGGGACAAGTGTTGTGATCGTGAAGATGGCAAAAACGGGCGAGAATGGGGCGACCCTTCTTGTACAGGGCGTCAGCAGATTCAAGATCATGGAATTTGTGGATGGCAGGCCGTACATGCGGGCCCGGGTGGAAGTCGTTGAAGATGAGGTCGAAAAGGATATCGAGATAGAGGCGCTCATGGCAAATCTTAACGGGTTATTTGACAGGATGGTCAAATTGTCGCCTGTTCTGCCCCAGGAGTTTGGTGCCATGGCCAAGGCAATCACTTCTCCAAGCGTACTGGCTGACGTAATTGCATCTATCATAAATTCCGTTCCTGCCGAAAAGCAGAAGATTCTGGAAATACTCGACGTGAAAGAGCGTCTGAAGGAGGTTACGAGGCTCATAAGCCATCAGTTGGAAGTTCTGGAGCTGGGTAATAAAATACAGTCTCAGGTAAAGGACGACATTGACAAGAGTCAGCGGGAATACTACCTCCGTCAGCAGCTCAAGGCAATAAAGCAGGAATTGGGCGAGACGGACGAAACAAATGTTGAAATCGCAGAATACCGGGCTAAGATTGAGAAAAAAAATCTTCCCGGAGAAGCAAAGAAGGAAGCTGAGAGGGAGCTTGGGAGACTCTCCCGCATGCATCCGTCTTCAGCGGAATATACAGTGGCATCAACCTATCTGGACTGGATAACCGCCCTTCCCTGGAATGAAAGCACGGAGGACAACCTTGACATCAAGAAGGCCAGAAAAATTTTGGATGACGATCATTTCGGCCTGGATAAGGCTAAAAAGCGCATCATAGAGTATCTTGCCGTGCGCAAACTCAAGCCTGATTCGAAAGGGCCTATCTTGTGTTTTGTGGGCCCTCCCGGCACAGGCAAGACATCACTCGCACTTTCCATAGCACACGCCCTGGGCCGCAAATTTGTCCGTATTGCTTTGGGGGGTGTGCGTGACGAAGCGGAAATCCGCGGACACCGCAGGACATATGTGGGAGCCCTTCCCGGCCGGATTATCCAGGGTATAAGGCGGGCCGAATCAAATAACCCCGTATTCGTACTCGACGAAATAGACAAGGTTGGCAGTGATTTTCGGGGAGATCCGTCGTCGGCTCTGCTCGAAGTACTCGATCCGGAGCAGAATTATTCCTTCATGGATCACTACCTGGATGTACCCTTTGATCTTTCTCATGTCATGTTTATTACAACCGCGAACATACTCGATACGATCCCTCCTCCTCTGCGTGACAGGATGGAGGTTATCGAACTTCCCGGATACACGCTGGACGAGAAGGTAAAAATTGCCGAGCGCTATCTTATACCGAGGCAGACAGCGGCCAACGGGCTTAACCAGGAGCAGATCAGCTTCACAAAGAGTGCCATAAACCTCATTATATCAGGATATACGCGGGAGGCTGGATTGAGGAATCTTGAAAGGGAGATCGGTGCGATATGCCGGGGCGTAGCGAGCATGGTGGCCGGAGGGGAACTAAAAAAGGCATCTATCACCGTTAAGGATTTGCAAAAGTATCTGGGACCCGTACGCATTATGTCTGAAGTCAGCGCGAGGACATCTAAACCCGGCGTGGCGACAGGCCTTGCATGGACGCCGGCAGGCGGCGATATTCTCTTCGTCGAAGCAACGGCCATGAAAGGGAAGAAGGGTCTGACATTGACCGGTCAGCTCGGAGAAGTCATGAAGGAGTCCGCCACGGCCGCCTTGAGTTTCATTCGCGCCAATGCGGGCGATCTCGGCATATCAAAAGATTTTTTTGAAGAGAAGGATATTCATGTTCATGTACCTGCCGGAGCAATTCCGAAGGATGGACCGTCGGCAGGCGTTACCATGCTTACTGCACTGGCCTCGCTTTTAACTGGGAGGACGGTTAAGAAAGACCTTGCCATGACCGGCGAGATTACCTTGCGGGGACTGGTGCTTCCCGTCGGCGGCATTAAAGAAAAGGTATTAGCTGCCCACCGTGCCGGCATCAAGACAATAATCCTGCCCAAATGGAACAAAAAGGATTTAGTAGACATCCCCCAGAAGGTCCAGAAGGACATGCAACTTTACTTCGTCGATGATATGCTTGAGGTCTTGAAGATTGCCCTTGAGAAATGACGTCGGGTTGCCTACGATTCTGACAATTCATCAACGTTTTTCTATCAGATACAGATGGGATATGCCCCCGAAGATGGGCATTGACAGGACAACCCGGAAACCTTGCCCTTTCATTATGCCCTCCAACGCCTCAGGGACGGGAAACCCCGTCACTGAGTCCCGCAGATACCGGTAGGCATCATAGTCGCCGGAAAGGAGACCGCCAATTATTGGCACCACATATGTCAAGTATGCCCCATATATCCATCTGAAAGGCGATCTTTCCGGCAAGGAAAACTCGAGCACGGAGAAACGGCCGCGGATACTCAATACCCGGTATATCTCCGCAAGGAAGGCCTCCAGATTATTCATGTTCCTGATCCCGAAAGCCACCATGGCCGAGTTAAATGTCTCATCCCGGAAGGGCATGGAAAGGGCATCACCCTGCACCACGGAGTACCGTGTAAGAATGTCCTGCTCTTCGGCCTTCCCAAGGGCACGCAAAAGCATTTGCCTGGAGATGTCGATGCCTACCACCTTTCCACCGCCATCTGCGGCAGGAAGGGCCAGGTCACCGGTGCCGGTAGCTATATCGAGAACTGTATCCCCGGCGCGTATCTCCAGGAGATTTATCGCTGCCCTTCTCCAGGCTTTATCAAGGGAAAAGGACAGAATTGTATTGAGCAGGTCATAGGTGGGCGCTATCCTGTCGAACATCCTCCCTATGATTGATGGCCTCTTATCCATCAACTCTCCAATCCCGGGTAATTGCGGTTTTTGCTATTTTTTTTCTCATGGCCTGTATTCGATTGAACGTTTCTGCCTTCTATACAAATTTAGTTTGCAAAGTTGCAATAGAAAAATCCCTGCAGCCTTGAGTGGGGCTATTCCTGCGGTTTATCAAGATTCAATCTATAACTTTAGCGGGAATAGCAGGCAGCAAGCAACAAACATATAATGGCACAACTCATGGAAGCTGTCTCGGATGGAATTGCGGATCCAGCTCTGCCTGTTTATCATGGTAGTATTAGCGTACTGCTATTCATGTATTAAACCACTATTGAAATACGGAATTTATACATTAATATACGTTTCAAGATATCGTTTTATCACGAACCTTAAGCAAACCATTTATTGACAGCAGGGTAACGGTGGGTAAATAAAATCAGTAGGCTCAAAAAAAGAGCGTGGGTCCAAACAATTTAACTAACTTAAGGAGGAAGGTATGCGAAAGTTGGCAATAGGCATTGTCGTAGTTGTAGCAATTAGTATGATATTTGTGCAGGTGTCATTTGCTCAGAAATCACAGGCGGCAGGGTCCAGCGTATCAAGGGGGGCTTGGAGTCTGGGACTTCCCGCACCTGACAAAGAAAGCGTTTCAGGAAACGAGGCTCTTGTGGTTGAATCCGGCAAAGTGGTGAAGGTTGAGAAGATGGCCGGAGTAAAAGACGGTCTGCAGATGAAATTCAAGACGGATCTGGGTAAATCTTTTACTGTCTATATGGGGCCCAAGTGGTTCATTGAAAATCAGAAGCTGAAATTTGCGGCTGGTGACACTGTTATGGTGAGGGGAAAGAAACTTGGTTCCTCCATCATAGCTGCAGAGATTAGCAAGGGCGATTGGACCATGAAACTTCGTAATGAAGAAGATGGCCGGCCAAGCTGGGAATGCTGTTATCCCGGTGCAGTCAAAATGCAGTAAGAATCGGCGACACACCCAATTTTTTGGCCGGTTTAAGATGTTTACCCATTGTGAAGCGCTGGTCTTGGTTGTCTAGAGGATTTTCGCTTCCCTTCTGCAAAGAAGGCATGATGAAAGAGCGCTTTACTTCTGTACAATTGTGCGAAGCGGGAGAGCAGCAAGTCTTTCCAAAGATGACTCGCAAGCAGGCTACATGCTAACGGGCAGGAAGTGTCGTCGTCTACCTCGCTTTCATTTCGAACTGCTTCGCCAGCAGGTTGTCGAAGGAGCGGCAGTTCCAGCAAATGATCCGGCCGTCACGGTCGATCAAAGCCTTGACGGGCACGCCACCGACGCCATAACTCCGGTAGACTTTTCCTTCCTCATCCAGGAGGGTGGAAAAGGGGAGGCTGTATTTTCTAGAAAAGGCTGCTGCCTTTTCCTTCGATTCCATGACATCGATAATCAGGAGGACCAAGCCCTTTGCGTTGTATAAGGAATAGATCTCTTTCAGTTGGGGAATCGCGCTGCGGCATTCGGGACACCAGGTTGCCATGAAATACAATAAGATTGTCTTTCCCTTATAATCGCTCAGATTGACGTTCCGTCCGTCCAAATCTCTTAAGGTAAAATCTAAGGCACGGTCATCCTGTTTTGCTGTGGCGCTTCCTTGTTCTTGTGCAATATACGGGACGGAGAAGAATATCACAACACTGCACACCAAGATGAAACTGCTGAGCCATCTTAGGGATGTTTTCATAACCGGCCTTTCTTAAAGTCATAGTTGCTGAGACTCTCGACCATCTCTTTACAAAAAATATAGAAAGAAAGCAATTGCCTGTCAAGAACAAAAGAAGACCGGAGGCGCGCACCTGACATGATTGCCGTCGTTGTCCTCCAAATGTCTCTTAGTATTGCCATCGCCACGTAAGTAGACGCTTCCTGTGTCCCCTGTTCATTTTGGCTGAACTTTCTCTTGAAGTTTTTATACGGCAAGGCCCATGTCTTTTTTATCCACTCTTGACATCACTCAAGAGATTCCGTACCGTAATTCTTATCGGCACTACTGAAGTTATTATTTTTTGACACATTTGACCAATTCTACTATATTTAACGCGCCAAGAGAATATTATCAGACAGTGAAGAATGCATATAATGTCGTCAGTTCTTGCTGTTTGACATTTTCGTACCACCGAAATTAAAGAATTACCTCCCTTCTCATACAGACGTAAGGATAAGAGGCAGGAAAAAATGTTGCAGCGTTTAGTAAGGGGATCATCCGGAAAAGAACAGTACAAAGTTGCTTGGAAGGACGATCCATATAGTGGACGGGGAACCTCCACATGGCCGGACGGAAGTCAATATACGGGAGAATGGACGGATGGCTTCCCGCACGGAATGGGAACGTGCGTGTGGCCCGATGGCAGCAGATATGAAGGCGAATGGCAGGATGGCCTGCCGCATGGAAACGGAGAATACACATATTCCGACGGGACAAAATATGAAGGTAAATGGAAGGGCGGCAGCGAAAGCGACGAGAAAGCCCGATTAGCTTTAGAGCTGAAGGCAAGAACGGAAGCGGAAGAGATAGCAAGGGCGGACACGAAGGCGGAGGCGCGAGTTCAAGCAGAAGCCCGGTTGGCAGCGGACTTGAAGCTGAGAGAGAAGGCGGAAGCAAAGCTCAGAGAAGAAGCGGAGGCCGGAAAGAAGGCGGTAGCGGAGGCGGAAGCAAGGGCGGAAGCAGAAGTTAAGGCGCGAGTTCAAGTGGAAGCCCGGCTGGCAGCAGAGGTGAAGGCAAGACAAGAAGCCGAAGCGAAGTTTACGGAGGCAGCCGGGGCAGGGAAGAAGGCAGCAGAGGAGGCAAGAGCAAGGGCGGAGGCGGAAGCAAGGGCGGAAGCAGAAGTTAAGGCGCGAGTTCAAGTGGAAGCCCGGCTGGCAGCAGAGGTGAAGGCAAGACAGGAAGCCGAAGCGAAGTTTACGGAGGCAGCCGGGGCAGGGAAGAAGGCAGCAGAGGAAGCAAAAGGAAGGGCAGAGACGGAAGCGAGAGCGCGAGTGGAAGTGGAGGCCCGGTTGGCGCAAGAGACAAGGGCGAGAGAAGGAGCCGAAGAGAAGTTCAGAGGAGTAGCGGAGGCAGGGAAGAAGGCAGCAGAGGAAGCAAAAGGAAGGGCGGAGACGGAAGCGAGAGCGCGAGTGGAAGTGGAGGCCCGGTTGGCGGCCGAGGTAAGAGCAAGAGAAGAAGCCGAGAGGGTAGCAAGGGAGGAAGCGGAGGCCGGTAAGAGGGCAGCGGAGGAAGCGAAGGCCAGGGCGGAGGCCGAGGCAAAGGCACGGGCGCACATGGAAGAGCAGCTGGCGGCCGAGCTCCGGGCGCGAGAAGAAGCCGAAGATAAGTTCAGAGGAGTGGCGGAGGCAGAGAAGAAGGCAGCAGAGGAGGCAAGAGCGAGGGCGGAGGCGGAGGCAAGGGCGCGAGAGCACGTGGAAGCCCGGTTGGCATCCGAGGTAAGGGCAAGAGAAGCAGCTGAAAAGTTAGCAAGGGAGGAAGCGGAGGCCGGTAAGAGGGCAGCGGAGGAAGCGAAGGCCAGGGCGGAGGCCGAGGCGAAGGCACGGGCGCACGTGGAAGAGCAGCTGGCGGCCGAGTTGAAGGCGAGGGAAGCAGCGGAAGCGAAGTTTACGGAGGCAGCCGGGGCCGGGAGAAAGGCAGAAGATGAAGCAATAGCAAGGGCGGAAGCGGAAGCGAAGGCTAGAGCAGAACTGGAAGCCCGCCTGGCTGCGGAATTGAAGGCGCGAGAAGAAGCGGAAGCGCGGTTCAGAGAGATAGCGGGGGCCGGAAGGAAGGCGGCAGACGAAGCGAGGGTAAGGGCGGAAGCGGAGGCAAAGGCGCGGGCTGACGTAGAAGCCCGCTTGGCGGTCGAGTTGAAGGCGAGAGAAGAAGCGGAAGCGCGGTTCAGAGAGGAAGCAGAGGCAGCGAAAAGGGCGGAAGAGGAAGCGAAAGATAAGGCGGAGGTGGAGGCGAAGGCGCGAGCCCGCGTGGAAGGCCGTTTGGCCGCCGAGGTGAAAGCGAGAGAAGAAGCCGAAGCGAGGTTCACAGAGGCAGCCGGTGCCGGAAGGAAGGCGGCAGACGAAGCGAGGGCGAGGGCGGAAGCGGAAGCAAAGGCGCGGGCCCATGTCGAAGCCCGTTTGGCTGTCGAGCTACGGGCGAGAGAAGAAGCTGAAGCGCGGTTCAGAGAAGAAGCAGAAGCGGCGAAGAAGGCAGAGGAGGAAGCGAAAGCGAAGGCGGAAGCGGAAGCAAAGGCGAGGGCTGAAGTGGAAGACCGGCTGGCGGCCGAGATGAGGGCGAGGGAGGAAACTGAAAGGAGAGCCAGGGAGGAAGCCGGGGCCGGGAAGAAGGCAGAAGAGGAAGCGAAAACGAAAGCGGAAGAAGAGGCTAGGGCGCGAGTTCTTGTAGAAGCGCGGTTAGTAGAAGTGGGAAAGGCGAGAGAAGAAGCGGAAGCTAAATTCAGAGAAGAAGCAGAGGCGAGGAAGAAGGCGGAAGCAGAAGCGAAGGTAAGGGCAGAATCAGAGGCAAAGGCACGGGCTGAAGTAGAGACCCGTTTGGCAGAAGAGGCGAAGGCAAAGCAGGAGGCAGAGGCGAGGAAGAAGGCAGAAGCAGAAGCGAAAGCAAGAGCGGAAGCAAGGGCAGAAGCAGAGGCAAAGGCGCGAGCTGAAATAGAGGCACGCCTGGCAGAAGAGGCAAAGGCAAGGGAGGAGGCAGAATCGGAAGCGAGGGCTAAGGCAGAAGAAGAGGCAAGGTCGCGAGCTGAAATAGAGGGCCGTTTGGCCGAAGAGACAAAGACGAGAGAAGATGCTGAAAGGAGAGCCAAGGCGGAAGCGGAGGCCAGAAGAAGGGCGGAGGAGGCGGCAAGACAAAAGTCAGAGGCAGAAGCTAAAGCCAGAGCGGACGAGGAAGAAGAGGCAGAGGCAAGACGCAAAGCAGAAGAGGATACCGAAACTATCGGGAAGAGGGCGGCTATCTCCCCTGGACAGTGGTCGATAACCTATCCTGATGGCCGAAGCTATGCGGGTCAACTAAAGGATGATCTTCCTCACGGTCAGGGAACCATGATCTTTCCTGGCGGTGAGAAGTATATGGGCGAGTGGAAAGCGGGAGAAAGGAATGGGCAGGGACTTTTCACCCTTGCGGATGGTTCCGTCTATACGGGTCATTGGAAGAAGGATGTGAGAGAAGGCGAAGGAGTATTGACTCTGGCCGGCGGACGAAAGTATACAGGCGGATGGAAGAGTGATCTGTTCCACGGCGAAGGACTTGATATCTACCCGGATGGGAAAAAATATGAAGGTGAATTCAAGACGGGCAAATATGAAGGGAAGGGTTCCTTGCTCCTTGCAGATGGTACAAAATATGTAGGTGAATTTAAGAATGGGCTATCAAATGGGAAAGGGGTCTTGAGATATCCGAACGGCGACCGATACTCGGGCGATTTCAAGAATAACAAGTATCATGGACGAGGTGCACTCTCCCTGACTGATGGAAGAAAATATGAAGGTGAACTGGCAAATGGCCTGCCTCACGGTCAGGGGACGATGACATTTCCGGGCGGCAGGAAATATCAGGGTCGGTTTGAGAACGGCAAATTTGTCGAATAGGAAGATTACGCATGTGTAACAGAGGAGTGGGGCATTGAAAAAGCTGGTCAAAGAAATCTTCGAGAGCGGACAAGTTGACTTTGCATTGAAGGATGATGCCCACGACGGTGAGGGGGTTTATGCCTATCCCGACGGTAGCAGTTTTGCCGGGCTGCTTAAGGAAGGCGTTTTTCATGGAAAAGGAATCTTCAAATGGCCCGATGGAAGCAAGTATGAGGGCGTTTGGGAGAAAGGTCTTCCCAGCGGACAGGGAGTCTTGACACTCGCTGATGGCAGCCGTTATCAAGGCGCGTGGAAGGAAGGTGAGATCAACGGGATAGGGACATTGACCAAGCCAGATGGCAGCAAATATACGGGACAGTGGAAAAACGGCAGCAGAAACGGAAAGGGAGTATTAACCCTCCCGGACGGTAAAAAGTACGATTGCGAATGGGAAAATGATATGTTCCACGGGAAGGGGATTTTGACATTCCCGGACGGTTCTACGTATGAAGGGAAATGGAAAGAAGATAAGTTTCACGGGCAAGGGGTTTTAACCCTCCCGGACGGTTCGAAACATGACGGTGAATGGTCCGGCAATAAATTTAAATTCCTCTTTAAGAAAGAGAAAAAATAGTTATTTTAATGGGGTGCTTACTATTTCGCCTTGGAAATATAACGTCAGATCTTAATCGCAGAAGCGCGTCTCTCCCTTGACAGGCAGGTCCTTTGTCCCTATATTAAAAGCACAAGAAATTCATATCCCTTAAGGCGAAGGTGAATGATGGTGAAGGATAAGACGACAGAATACCTGCAAACTTTTTTCGATGTGAATCAAACTATTTTTTCCTCTCTGTCTCTTAAGGAAATTCTCAAAATTCTGGTAAAGAAAACTGTCAGCGCCCTGGGGGCCAAGGCCGGAAGCTTGAGGCTTCTGGACGAACAGACCAAACGTCTGGAGCTGGCTGCCTCGCAGAACCTCAGCAAAAAGTATCTTAACAAAGGCCCCTTGAGTTCCGACCAAAGCATCCCGGAAGTTATGAAAGGGAAGGTTGTCCTTGTCAAGAATGCCCATAACGATTCGAGAATTCAGTATAGGACAGAGAAGATAAAAGAGGGCATCAACACTATCCTGTCAGTTCCGGTAGTTGCGAAAGATAAGGTCATCGGCGTTCTCAGGCTTTATTCAGGGGAGCCCCGGGACTTCAGCGGTGAAGAGATTGAATTCGTCTCAGCGCTGGCAGAGATGGGGGGTCTCGCCATCGCCAATGCGAAAATCTATGAGGATGAAGGGATCAAACTGTCATCCCTTCTCAAGCGAGTCGGTATCGACCTTCCGGAGGAGCGCAAAGGGCAGAGGCAACGATTAAGGCCGTTTGCCATGGAACCGGTCGATCCTTCCAAGAGCCTGGAGTATTTCCGGGCGCTACATGATATTGCCAGGGCCATCCTATCCACCCTGGACTCACGGCGGGTTATAGACCTGTTGATTGGAAAAGTGCTTGCGATCATGACAGTTAAGGCGTGCTCGCTTCGTCTGGTAAACGAAACAACGCGGGAGCTTGAACTGGTCGCATCCAAGGGACTGAGTGAAAGCTACCTGAAAAAGGGACCTGTCCATATGGAAAAGAGCATCCGCGAGACTCTGAAGGGCGTGCCTGTGCTGGTCCTCGATGCGATAGCTGATTCCCGGATCGAGTATCCTCATGAAAATGCCAGGGAAGGAATTGCCTCGATCCTTTCGCTGCCTATCATAGCCGGGAAGCGCGTGATCGGGATCCTGAGGCTCTATTCACAAGAGATGAGGCAGTATAGTGGGGATGAGGTGGCCTTCCTCACAGCCGTGGCAGAGCTTGCCGGACTTGCCATCATAAATGCCAGGCTGTACGAAAAAACCAAGTACGATCTTTCCTTCTGGAAGACGACGCTGGAATATCTCGACGCAGAAAGCGCCCAACGGAAATAATCTGTGAATCCCGAGCGACCGTTCTCCGAATTTTGCTTCGGGGTTAGCGTATTTTATACTAAGACATATGATCGGGTTTCCCTTGAGTTCCATGCGTCCGGCAAGCCTTCCCGCACAAGGCCTGAGGCTCGATTCGAAGTTGAATTCGGTAGCGAGCGCATTCCCCGCGGCTTGCTGCGGAGAATCTTCGATTAAACGAGAGTATGAAATGAAATATATCGATGAGTACAGAGACCGTTCACTTGTAAAGGGTCTTATCACCGCCATAGAAAAACGCGCAGGGAAGATAGGCAAAGAGATTACTCTTATGGAGATCTGCGGAACTCACACCCACGTGATTGGCCGCTTCGGAATCAAAAAACTTTTACCCAAGAACGTAAGGCTTGTTTCGGGGCCCGGCTGCCCGGTCTGTGTCACGTCTATCCACGACATCGATCAGGCCCTCTATCTTGCCGGAATGAAGGACACCATCTTTGCCACCTTTGGTGATATGCTCAGGGTACCGGGCACAGGACGCGCAAGCCTGCAGAAATCACGGGCGGCGGGAGCGGATGTCCGGGTGATTGCGTCTACGACGGATTGCATTGACCTTGCCGAGAAGAATACTGCAAGGGAAGTGGTCATGATGGGCATCGGTTTTGAAACAACGACCCCCATGGTAGCCTCCGTCGTGGATCTTTGCCGGAAAAAGGGGATTAAAAACTTTTCCGTCTTCTCCGTGCACAAGATCGTGCCCCCTGCTCTCAAAGCCCTCATCGATGACCCTTTCCTTAACATTGACGGTTTCATCTGTCCCGGGCATATAAGTACGATCATAGGCTTGAGCCCATATAATGTAATCGTGGAAGCAGGAAGGGCAGCCGTCATTACAGGCTTTGAGCCCGTTGATGTTCTGGAAGGAATCCTGATGATATTAGGCCAGATTGCGGAAGGGAAAAGAGAGGTCGCCATACAGTACGCAAGGGGTGTCAATCCCCAGGGAAACCCCCGTGCACGGGAGATCATACACAGGGTCTTCCAGACAGGGGATGCAGACTGGCGGGGACTTGGCAGAATACCGGCAAGCGGTCTCTTCTTGCGGGATGAGTATAAAGCATTTGACGCACTTGAAAAATTTGACGTTCCCCCTATTCACTCAATAGAGATCAAGGGCTGCAGCTGCGGGGACGTCCTCAAGGGCGTCAGACTTCCCGATCAGTGTTCCTTATTCAGAAAGACGTGCACCCCGACCAATCCCATAGGCCCCTGCATGGTGTCATCAGAGGGCACCTGTGCGGCCTATTACAAGTATCATCTCGATTCTTAAGAGGCGCTTCTTCCTTCTTGTAAGAAGAAAATAATCTAAGTTTTCAAATGACAAATGCGGGAGCATAAAAGAGTTCAGTGATTAAGAGAGTACGCTACCTGTTCACCGGCGTAGTTCAGGGGGTGGGATTCCGCCCCTTTATCTATCGCATGGCAACAAGGCATTCACTGTCCGGTTTCGTTCAAAACCGTCCGGACGGGGTCGTTGTTGAGGTGGAAGGCCCTGCGGACGCCATCCATTCCTTCATGTCCAGCGTAAACGGAGAGCTCCCCCCTCTTGCCGACGTCTCGGGAATTTCCTCCGAAGAGGTGGAAATAAAGAACGACAAGGCATTCCGGATTATTGAGAGCGAAGCCGGGGGGCCCGGGAGGGTTCATATTACGCCTGACATCGCCACATGCGGCGACTGCTTGAAGGAGCTTCTTGACACCGCCGATCGAAGATTTCATTATCCTTTTATCAACTGCACAAACTGCGGCCCCAGGCTGACGATTATCAAGGATATCCCCTACGACCGGATCAACACGTCCATGTCCTGTTTCCCCATGTGTCCTCTGTGCCAGGAGGAATACGAAAACCCGGCAGACCGCCGTTTTCACGCCGAACCGAATGCCTGTCCCGCCTGCGGGCCATCACTTAAACTTCTTGATGGAAAAGGGAAGCCGCTCTCTGACAGAGACCCCGTTGAGAAGGCCATCAAGTTGCTTCTTGCCGGATATGTAGTCGCCATAAAAGGTCTCGGAGGTTTTCATCTTGCCGTTGATGCGGCCAATGACGAAGCCGTAAAAAGGTTGAGGTCACGGAAGTTCAGGGAGGAAAAACCGCTGGCCATCATGGTGAGAGACTTGGAAACGGCCTCGCGGATTTCCATGATAGGCAAGGAGGAGCACATTCTCCTCTCTCCCCAGCGGCCTATAGTCCTTGCCAAGAAGAGGGAGGGGGATACGATCTCCCACGCCGTTGCCCCGGGCGTGTCTGATTTCGGAATCATGCTCCCTTATACGCCGCTCCATCACATGCTCTTGGAAAAGCACTTTCACGCCCTCGTTATGACCAGCGCGAACCAGGTAGATGAGCCCATCTGTATCGAAAACAGGGAGGCGATAAAGCGTCTGGACGGCATAGCCGATTACTTCCTCGTTCATAACAGGGATATCCTCGTGAGGTGCGATGATTCCATTGCCACAGTATCTTCCGGGAAGAGAAGGATCATCCGCCGGTCCAGAGGTTTTGCCCCGATACCCATTACTCTCACGAAATCTTATCCTCCCATCCTTGCCCTGGGCCCCCAGATGAAGACGACCCTCTGCATTTTGAAAGGAAACCTTGCTTTCCTGAGCCCCCACATCGGCGACATGGAAACCCCGGAGGCCAGGGATTTTTATCAGGAGAGTCTTACTCTCATGCAAAAGATCGCAGAATGTAAGCCCGTTATTGTTGCCTGCGATCTCCACCCCGCCTATTACACCACGATGATTGCAGAGGGGCTTTCCTCCTCCCGTGTCATCCGTGTCCAGCACCATCATGCCCACATCGTAAGTTCTATGGCGGAAAATGGCATAGAGGGGGATGTTATCGGTATTGCCATGGACGGGACCGGATACGGCACGGACGGCACAGTGTGGGGCGGGGAATTCCTCATCGCATCCGAATTGAACTTCACGCGCGTCGGACATTTAACAAACTACCTCCTTCCCGGCGGGGAGAAGGCCATCAAGGAACCCTGGCGGATTTCCGTGAGTCTCCTTAAACAGGCATACGGTGAAAATTGGCCGGAAATTGCCGAAAGTTTGGATATAGTTCCCGAGAAAAGCCTCTATGAAACCATGGACAGGATAATGACCCAGAGGTTTAATTCTCCCATGACGTCAAGCCTGGGAAGGCTCTTCGACGGTGTCGCCGCCATTTTGCGACTTCGCAGAAAGGTCACCTTCGAGGGACAGGCGGCGATGGAACTCGAGGCCCTGGCAAAGGGTAAGACCGGCAGCTTTCTGCAATTCAATATCGAAGAAGCCGGCGATGTTATTCGTCTCGATTTTTCGCCCATGATCCGGGGAATCGTTGCAGCGCTCCGGGCGGGAAGGAGCCGTGAAGAGCTCGCCTTATCCTTTCACCTTACCTTGCAGGCGGCCTTCTGCAAAATGGCCCGGACGATACGCGATAAGACAGAGCTGAATCGCGTCGTCCTCAGCGGCGGGTGCTTCCAGAACCGCATCCTCACTGAGGGAACAATTGCGGAACTTGAGAAAGCGGGCTTTGAGGTATTTTTTCATAAGGCAATACCCACCAACGACGGCTGCATTTCTCTCGGGCAGGCCGTCTGTGCGGGCGCGCGGGTAATGCGGTAATTGATTGAATTTGATTCTTGAAAATTGTCTTCGCAAGTGCCCAAAATCTTTTTTTGACCCTTCTAAGAGTCGCTTCACTGCAAGGACAACAACTCGCATGTTTGCTGGTCAATAAGGAAGACGGCATTTGCCTCTGCCTGCATGACACGTTCCGCGGACTGCATAACAATTTTCAACAGCACTGAATAAGACGGGACCGACCATATCTGCGCCGGCGGGAACCGGACTGCGCGAAGGCTGCCTGAAATTGGATTGCAAACGATAAGGGCGCTCTTGCGACAGAGCAGACCGGGGATGAACAAGATGCATGTTATATGGGGACTGGTAATGAAAGCAGGAAGGGATAGCTACGCATATTGAAAAGATTGCGATAACGCTACTGCTCTTGCAGGGCGTTTTTTGAAGATAGGATGACGCTTGGCGGCAAGGTTGACGATATGGCTGATCATCTCCCCATGCGAGTAGCCCGCAAATTCAGCGGCGCAGGCCATACTGGCTTCGGCGCTGATATCGGAATTGGGATTAACATCAAGGATATAAAAAATACCGTCCCGAAGTCTGATGTCAAGCCGGGCATAGTCACGGCAGCCGATGGTCTTGTATGCCAGGACACTGGCCTTCTTTAACCGTTCATACTCGGCCTCATTGAGGGGCGCAGGCAATTTCAGGCCAATCTTCACATAGTGGGATGAGCCGGGCATGAATTTGGAATCGTAGGTGCAGAGACGATCACGCACGTCGTCGAAGGCGGCAAAGTCCATTTCGGCCGGCGGCAGCATCCGGACGCTGCCATTACCCCAGAGGGAAACGTGAAATTCCCGTCCGTCAATGAAGTCCTCAACGAGAGCAGGTTGACGGAATGCGTCGAGTATATAAACAATCCGATCTTTCAGTTCATGAGGCGACGTAACGACAGCATCCGTAGTTACCCCATGACTGCAGTGTTCCCTGGACGGCTTCACAATCGCAGGAAAACAGTTCCAATCATCGATCTTCAGGGAATCATAAATGCGCCAGCGTGGTGTCGGTACACCGGCTCTTTCCATCAGTCGCTTAACCATCTCTTTATCCCAACAGAAATGCAGCACTTCGGGCGTTGCGCCCGTGTATGTGAAATCCAAATCCTCGAGCGTCTCCGCAGCGAGCGCTTCGCTGTGCGCTACGCCGGGAATCTCTTCGCACCAGTTGAAGACGATATGCCGGTCAGGGTCGTAGGCGCTGAGGTGCGAACTGAGATCGGCATTGAAGACAGGCACGTTGGTGACAGGATGCCCCTGCTCTTCTAAGGCTGACTCAAGATTTGCAACTTCCTGAAGTGTGAGAGCTATATCGGCGGGATCCCATGCCTGATCGATATTGTGAAGCAATAGGACCGGTAGATCGGTGCGACCTCTGGCTAAAGGCATAATGCACTACCTCCTTTTTACGGGTTCACCTGGAGCAGCAAACGATACTTCATATTTTTAGAAGTCAAACCCAGTGCCCGCCTAAAACGGGATATGGTTTTTGCTCCCGGAAATCGACAGTGCAATTGTTCCATGCCCTGACAGTTCCACGGACGCGAGAAAGTATGTGGAACGGGGTCTTGCAATGTTACCTGTTGGGCTGCCTTTTAATTTCGCCTCGTTTCTATGTTGTATGTTAGATCCTTCATAAGAAATTTTACAGAATTTTTCAAGGACTTTTTTATAATTTCGTAATTTTTTTTAACGGACACGAAGTTTCCAAGAAAAAAAGAAGGAGGGATATGAAAAACGGTGAAATAAATTTTACGCAAGAAGCATCAAGAGGCTGAAGAAGCGGCGGATGGGAGAATTTGCGGAGAAGGCCTGGTGCAAGCCTTTTCGCCGCGTCCGGAGCAGGTTCCGTGCGGGTTTGATAACTTCATCATGATGAAGTTCATTATGGCATTACCTCTTTGTAATTTTTAAAAAGCGCTCGAGTTTGCCCTTTTCTTTCAGCACCTTCATCCCCAAATCATGGGACGTCGCCGGTATGTCTGGTTGTTCGCTTCGCCTGACAAGCTTCATGGCAGCAGCTGGGCAGGCCGTTACACAGAGTCCGCAGCCGATACATTTTTCGTAGTCGACTGCCGCGCAATCGTTTTTCATTGTAATGGCCGATACCGGGCACCTTTCATCGGCACACACCTGACAGCCGGTGCATGTGCTGCTGTCAACCTGAGGCTGGAATCCGCTCGTCGCAAAACCGTGGGCAAGATTGAGTCTGGTGCGGCTGGCCAGGATTATGCAACAGCAGGGGCAGCAATTGCAGATAAAACTCGCTCTATCGGCGCTGTTGCTGCTGGTATGTACGAGGCCTGCTTCCTCTGCGGTGTCCAGGACGCGGTGCGCTTCTTCCCTCCCTATTGCACGGGCGTACCGTCGCTCCACCAGAAAGCGGGCAGGCGCATCAAAAAAGAGACACACCTCCTTGGGAGAATGGCATGCACCGACGCTGACACGGCAGGCACAACTGCCTACTGCAATATAGTCCGCCTTTTCGATCAGCTTCGCCACTTCCTCGTAGGGGTGGATATGGACGGTTGCATCTATGGCTTGCCGGATAGGCACGACCCGCGCCATGGGAGTCGGATTCCCCGCGAAGGAAGCGCTGAGTCCATCTTTGCGGTATTTTGTCCAGAGCTTTCCCAGTCTCTCGTGAAGCGGCGCACTGCCGCCCCGCATCAGCGGGAATTCAAACAAACCCGGTACTGTTGGTAACAGGCCATAGAACTGCTTGCCATCTTTCTCACGAGAAAAAATAACCGCCTTATCTGCCATGGACTCGAGCAGATATTCCGCTTCATCCACAGGAATGCCGCAAGCGGACGCGATCTCATGAGCGGGCTTTGGTGAAAAGCTCATGTGTATGGCAAGCTCCGCTTCCTCGTGTGTAAAGAGAATGCGGAGGATTTCATCAAAGGCCTTTGATTTGGGCGCACCGGAAGGGTGGGCATCAAGAATCTCGCGTAGCTTCTCGTAAATGTCCATTGGTAATTCCTCTCTTCAACGTTTGTCGGAGCTTAGATAGGCGTTAAGTTCATCAGAAAGCCAGCGGGTCCACTCTTCTATTCCCTGGCCCGTTTTGCACGAGACATCGATGATCTTAATTCCAGGATTCAGTTTGACGACCCTCTCCTTTGCGGCATCCATGTCAAAATCGGCAATACCGAGATAATCTATTTTATTGATTACCAGGACATCGCATATGCTGAACATCAGGGGATACTTGAGAGGCTTGTCATCGCCCTCAGGAACACTGAGGATCATCGCTTGCTTATGGGCGCCCGTATCAAATTCAGCGGGGCAGACGAGATTTCCGATATTCTCAATGATGACAAGATCAAGACCGGCGAGGTTCATTTCGTTGAGGGCCAACTTGATCATGGAGGCATCCAGATGACAGAAACCCCCCGTCTTCAGCTGAACTGCCGGAATTCCCTCTTTGACGACCTTCTCCGCATCGACCACGGAATCTATGTCGCCCTCGATCACGGCGATTCTGAAAGCGCCTTTCATCCTGCGGATCGTGTTCAAGATGAGGCTCGTCTTTCCGCCGCCCGGTGAAGCCATCAGATTCAGCATAAAAACTTTATGCCTTCTGAGCGTATCCCTGATCTCATCGGCAAGGTCTTTGTTATCAGACAGGATGTCTTCCTTGATTTCAATCAGGCGTATGTCTGCCATTATATCACTCCTTATTACGAGATCGTTATATCCTTAATATAAAATTCACGGCCGGAGACCAGCGTGACCTTAGCCCCATGACATGCAGGGCATGTGAAATCTTTCGTGTGACTCAAAGAAACCTGGAAGGTATTCTTGCATTCAGTGCACTCAAATATTATGGGCGCTCTTTCAATCTCGAGAACCGCCCCTTCCGCAATAGTGCCTTTACTCAGATAGTCAAAGTAGTGCTGGATGCACTCGCCGACAAGTTCACTCATCTCGCCTATCTTGAGTCCGATAGTGAGAACCTTCTCGGCTCCATTCGTCTGGGCGTGCTTAAGGACGATATTAAGGATACTCTCTGTTACAGATAGTTCGTGCATTTCCTGGGCTTGAATTCGAGAATGGCCTGCCTCCTTTTCGGAAAAGTCTATTACATGAACGGAGCAAATATCAATTAAAAAAGTGGCCGCACAAAAAGATGTAAGCACTTGCTCATACATAGATCTTCTTTGTTGTTGACACAGCAAACCCTTTCTTATACTAATTAAATAGATATCTTGCATACAGCGATCACAGTTTTTTGGATAAAGAAAATGGAACTGATTATCAATTTTGCAGATTTTTTTATTCACCTTGACCGGCATCTCGCTTCCATCATTCAGTTCTTTGGCGGCTGGACTTATTTCATTTTCTTCCTCGTCATATTCTGTGAAACCGGCCTTGTCGTTACACCCTTTTTGCCCGGAGATTCTCTTCTGTTTGGGCTTGGCACCTTTGCCGCCCTGGGATTGCTTCAGGTAGAATGGCTGTTGGTCCTCCTCGCAATCGCCGCCGTAGCAGGCAATATGGTGAACTATGCCGTAGGAAAATTCGTTGGTCCTAAAGTTTTTCACAAGGACAGCGCTCGTTTTCTGAACAAGGAATATCTTGACCGCACCCACGATTTTTATGAAAGGCACGGAGGGAAAACGATAGTCATCGCGAGATTCATCCCGATTATCCGTACATTTGCGCCTTTCGTTGCGGGCATCGGGAAAATGTCATACCTGCGTTTCATCACTTACAATATTGCCGGAAGCATTGCCTGGGTTGCGATGTTCATCCTTGGCGGTTATTATTTCGGCAATCTTCCCGCCGTCCGGCGTAATTTCACTCTTGTTATCTTTGCTATTATCGTAGTATCTGTACTCCCTGTGGTCATTGAATATTTTCGCAGTCGCAGACGATTATCGCAATAGGAACGGTATAGAAAAATAGCGTTAGTAGAGAGATATTAAGTTCCATGTAGCTGGGAAGGAAAATACATGAAAAAGAAGACGGCGCTCTTTCTGATTCTCGGTCTCATCTTCTGTTCGGTGGCAACAGCCGGGACAGACAGTCCGAGCGTCGTGAAAATCGGCAGTGATCTCACGATTGAGGAAGGTGCGAAGGTTCACAACGTCCTGGTCATGGGCGGACAGATTACCGTGGAGGGCACCGTTGAAAATTACGTGACAGCCATCGGAGGGTCTGTAGTCCTTGCAAAAACGGCCGTTGTCGGCGGGAACGTCTTTTGCCTCGGAGGGATCATTGTCAGGGGGAAGGGCGCAGAAGTCCGTGGCAGCGTTACGGAGATCAATTCCAATGATATCTCTCAAGCCGTGACGAACGCCCTGAGCGAGGAATGGGAAGGATGGTCATGGATATTTGCTATTATCTCCATATCCATTTTCCTCGGCCTCCTGATCATTACCATCGTGACGGTGCTTCTGATTCCGAAGCCGGTGCGTCTGATTTCGGCAGCGATCAAGGAGAAGCCTTTCAAGGTTACCATGTGGGGCCTTGGCGGGCTGATGTTGATTGTCCCATTGGCAGTGCTTCTGGCAATTTCGGTTGTCGGTATCGTCCTTATTCCCCTGGAAATGACCATCGTTCTCTGCGCGGTCCTCATCGGTTTCATTTCAGTGTCACAGCTTGTTGGTCGAAAATTGTTCGCCGTTCTCAAGAGGAATGATCAAAGCATGATGCGTGAGACTGTCTGGGGTCTTATGATCCTGTGGTTAATCGGATGGGTACCCTACGTTGGCTGGATGGTCAAGGTATGCGCCATCGTCCTTGGCATGGGGGCAGTTCTCTTGACCCGCTTCGGCACCAATCAGCACATATGAGACCACAGAGGCATCCTTGTTGCAAAATAATTCCGATTGTTGTAGAAAAACACAGTCATGAGAGCTCCGTGCCGGGTGCTGTTCATGATGACGTGTAAATTGAAGGAGGACTTCTTTGGGAAAGCTTTTCGGTACCGATGGCATACGCGGCATCGCCAATGAATATCCCATGACGGCGGAAATGGCCTTGAACATTGGCCGCGCTACGGCCCATCTGTTCAAAAAGAAAGGTCATGTGGCGAAGATCATTGTCGGAAAAGACACCCGTATTTCCGGCTATATGTTTGAAAGCGCCCTCGTATCGGGAATCTGCTCCATGGGAGTGAATGCCATTATGGTCGGCGTCATGCCGACGCCGGGCATTGCCTTTCTCACAAGCAGCATGAGGGCTGACGCCGGTATCGTCATATCGGCATCTCACAATCCCCTTCAAGATAACGGCATCAAAATATTCTCTTCCGAAGGATTCAAACTTCCCGACGAAAAAGAGCTGGCCATAGAAGATTTTATTTTTGCAAACGAAAGCGAAAAGCAGCGCCCTGCACCGGGAGACCTGGGCAAGGTGTATCGACTGGATGACGCGAGGGGAAGATACACAGTTTTTTTAAAACATACTTTTCCCAAGGAATATACCCTGGAGGGAACGAGAATCGTCCTCGATTGTGCAAACGGGGCGACCTATAGAATAGCCCCGGACACTTTTTTTGAACTGGGGGCTCAGGTGACAACCCTGTTTGATCATCCTGACGGGGTCAACATAAACGTCAACTGCGGGTCCCAGCACCCGGAGAAACTCTCCCATGAAGTCGTGAAGAGAAAAGCAGATGTCGGATTTGCATTCGATGGCGACGGCGACCGTCTCACAGCCGTCGACGAAAAGGGTGCCGTACTGACGGGGGATCAGGTCCTTGCCATCTGTGCGAGGATGATGAAAAAAGAAGGGACCCTCACCAATAATTTGGTCGTGCGCACGGTGATGAGCAACATCGGCCTGGGTATTGCCCTTGAAGAGACGGGTATTGATTCCGTAATGACCAATGTGGGGGACAGGAACGTCCTGGAAGAAATGCGTGCGAGAGGTGCATCAATAGGCGGCGAGGACTCGGGTCATCTGATCTTCCTTCCGCACCATACAACGGGAGACGGTATCATAACGGCGTTGCAGGTGTTGACGGCGATGAAGAGAGAAGGGAAACCCCTTTCTGAACTCGCAAAGATCATGACCGTGTTTCCCCAGGTGCTGATCAACATAGACGTCATGGCAAGGCCTGACTTGTCAACAGTGCCGGAGATTGTCAAAGCGATTAAAGACGCGGAGGATGCCCTGGGAAACAGGGGTCGTGTTCTGGTTCGTTATTCGGGGACGCAGAGTATGTGCCGCGTCATGGTTGAGGGCCCTACCAAAGAGGAAACAGTAAAATACGGCGAGAAAATTGCCGAAGTAGTTAGAAAAAAGCTCACCTGAAATAGAATATCGAGACCGCAAAGAACTCTCACCACCTAAGCTGTGCTTGACGGGCAGCGTCAGATTCGGTCCTGCCTGGACTACACCTACAAAGTAACACTTGGCTTCATTACTGAGAATCAATGATAACCGTTTGTACTGTTTAATATGCACTATCTATTTTCTATCGAACTCTTTCTTTACGGCCAGTCCCAGTTTCTCTATGACATAGGGCTTTCTGATATAGGCGCCCGCACCGAGGGACTGGGCGGTAATTTTATATTTTCAAAAAAACAAAACAAAAAAATACTACCAGTCAGAGAATGATATAGGCTGCTGCTTTTGGCTATATTCGAATAATACCCTCTTAAACCTTCTTAAGTCTTCATGGGAAGGAGATCTTCGGTAACTTATATATAGGGGAGGAACAAAAAAGAAATGGCTCCTGCTGGCTCAAACCATTTCATATCTTGAATTGAGACAGGCCATTTTTCAAATTATGTGCGCCCTGCCGGATGGCTTCTAAGGAAGATCTCAATTTTTCCTCTGTATTAAGATCTTCTATATGCCCTATAGCAGTGTCCACAGTTTGGATCAGCTCCTGATGATCTTCAATCAATTTATTGACTATGCTTGAAAATCCGTCAATCATATGATTGATTTGCGTACTTTTTTTCTTGAAGTAGTCACCCTTGCGTAAACTCACCCTCCGTGTCAAATCACCTTTGGCAATTTTTTCTAACGTTTGAGCAAAATTTTCCAAAGGCCCACAGATCCTATGGGTGACGAAAACCATATAAGTGCCAAATAAAATAAATAGGACGACGACGGCAGGTATCAATCTTTGGACAAGAAACAGGAATGCATATGCCGCATTATATTGTACTTCTAAATCATTAGAAAGGGTCATATCTAAGGCAAGAGGATAAAACATGACGGAGAGCATAACAATTATGCTGAATGCCAGATACAATAAAGTATTTACGATAATCCTCAACTGAATATCTTTATCAATCAAAAGATTTTTTAATTTTCTCTGCTTCTGGTTGTTCATGGTTTATTTCTCCTTCTCGATTATCTGAGCACTTGAAAAATCATATTCATATTTAACATCTGCAATGTTATGATTACTTTCTGCTTTAAACACAGATGTCAGGGGATGTTTTCCATCACCGGAGATAATTTCAATCCTCACACCGTTGGAGGGACTGAATAAAAAATTCGACCGTATGAGCGTGCCCGACGGCGGATTTCCACCCAGCACATAGTCACCCACCGCACCAATATATTCATTATTATCGGCATAATAAATTTGTTCCGCTTTGGCAAAATACATCAAATCGTGTTTAATTATGACGTTATATGATTTTGTTATGTAGTAACTCATACCCAGCAATGCCAAGGTTACGAGTATCATCATAATTAAGATACCCCTGAGAAGTTCTATTACTGTACGTTCGCTTTTGTATAAATGTATGTTGAAGCCTTTCATTGCCCTATGACCCCCTTGTCCCTCAACTTTCCAAGGATCCTGATATTACTTATAATAAACAGAACTTAAAAATTTTAAACGTGGTACATGTTTCGGGGGTAGGTCAGTGTTCAGGGTCCGCCAAGTTCTTTTCTGACTTTCTCCATTAACCCTTTGTTCTTATCGATTCGCTGACGATCCTCGGCGGTCAACCTCCGTCCCAAAGCCCTCTCTGCCTCCGCGACCATGGCTCTATTCATTATTACGTGTTCAAAATCAGGAATCTTCCGGGCGATAAAAAATAATATCCCCGTGATCAGGAAGCACACGATCGCCAATCCCCCGTAGAGTATCATGGTTTTTTTGAGGGATCTTTTTGCTTTCCTTTTCCTTTGTCTTTTCCTGAAGTAAGGCATAAGGATGCGCTTCCTTTTTAACGTGTCCGAAACGAGAGAGGACTCGCAATCCTTTTTTGCGAGGGAGAGATTGAATTGATAAGGATTGCTTATTTACGGCCAAAGTATATGAAAATGTCTCTTGTGGGTCAAGGGGATTTTGACCTCAAAATATGAGTGCGTTGCTGATACTCATAGACGATTTGTATTGAGTTGGTTAATTTTCCAGCCAGGAATATTTAGGTTCCCGATAGAAGAATGCGTCAATCATTTCCGATTGTAATGATGCTAGCCTTCCAAAATCACTTGACCATTGACAAGGAAGCATGTGTTAACGATCATTATTCACATAGAGACTAAAGCAAAAGAATAGCATGACTGGCAATAATGCCACGTAATATGTCGGAAACGACCTCCTTGTGTTCCGCCATCACGAGTTTGATCTTCCTGTCTTTGCCGGTGATTAAATTACCTAAAGTGCTGCCGTCGATATCCAGGAGACACCCTATCAGTCTGGGGGCGTGCGCCTGCAGGAGTTGTTCAATATGCCGGTAAAGACGCTCGGCCCCATCGTTGGAGAATAAAAGCAGCCTTGAAACCCGATCTCCATAGGGGGCGCCTTGGCGTTCCCGGACATTCGCAATCCCTTTTCTTTCGTTTTCCAGCTTATCAAAGATCGCTTCGAATCCGCATCGAATCTGCCCCTTGAGTCTGGCCTTCTGCAATGCTTTTTTCAGCGGGTCACTCATAGTGATCATTGAAACATCAAGGTGACCACCGGGCCAGAGTTTTACAGTGCGGGCCATCAACGCCTGACGGATGGACTCGGCATCGTCATCGGCTTCCAACTGTCGGGGGAGCCGGATATCTGACAGGTTCATATCATGTATATCTCAGGAGGATGCAGTGTTTGGTAAAAGAATATCATTCCTGATAAATCTTTTGCATTGTCTCGTACAGGTAATCACGATAGGCCCTACGCCGCTTCATTTCATCGCGGTAGCCGCCTTCGAGAGCCTTCTTGTTTTCCTTGAGTTCCACAAACTCTTCGTCTTCTTCCCTGATCGCTTTCATCTTCTCTTTGAGGGCGTCTATCTTGTCTTTTATGTTCTCCTCTTTATGTTTTATCTGCGAAGCGAGCTCAGAGATTTGTTCATCCTCCTTTTTGACTTTCTTCATGGCTTTAAGATCATTCTCTTCCTGGATGAAGCGTTTGACGATCTCATCTTTGCTCATTTTATTTACTTCCTGAATAAACTCATACGGAACTGCCGCCTGTTTCTTCCTATTTCTTTTTGCCATATGTTCTCCCTGAATTCTCTCGCCGCCGGTCCTGTTACCATTGGCACAATCACTTTCGGCTATTTCTTCGCTGCGTGCATATCATAATTGTTGAGAAAATGCCGATAAATTATTACCGCGTATCCTGTCTTCGACGTTGCTTATCGCTTACAGGAAGCAAGGATTATTACTCCGGCAAATAATTATATCAATCCTGTCATTCCCGAGAAATCGGGAATCCAGCTAAGATACTGGATGCCCCCGTATCAGGTACGGGGCAGGCTTATCAAGTCCGGCATGACAATTGGCGTGTTTAATTGCCGGAGTAATAACAGTCGTCTTTACGTCTGCTGTCAAGGTAAGCCAGCTTTGTGGCGCAATGAAGAAAGTTCTCGACTCAATTGGATTGATCAAATCAATGGAAGGTTAATTCGAATGCGGCCTTGCCTTGCAGAAGGCCGGGTCTCACTCTACTAAACACCGAGGTAGGCTGTCCGGACGTGTTCGTTGTTGAGCAACTCTGCACCTGTCCCCTGAAGGGCTATCTTTCCATTTTCCAGGACATAGGCCCGGTCAGCAATGGCGAGCGTCTGTTTTACGTTCTGTTCTACGATCAGTATTGTTGTTCCTTCTTCTTTTATTTTTTTTATAACACCGAATATTTCCTTCACAAGGATGGGAGAAAGACCAAGGGACGGTTCGTCAAACATCTGCAGTTTTGGCTTTGACATGAGTCCCCTTCCGATAGCAAGCATCTGCTGCTCACCTCCGCTTAGGGTTCCTGCAAGTTGTCTCCTCCTTTCAAGAAGCCTTGGAAACAGTTCGAACACCAATTGCTTGGTTATTTCACGCTCCTTTTTTGCTTCCCCTTTTAAAGAACCCATGTCGAGATTTTCTTCCACGGACATTTCCACAAAAAGCCTTCGCGCCTCCGGCACATGGGCTATTCCCAGTTCGATTAACCTATAAGGTTCCACCTTATGAATAGGTATATCATTAAAAAGTATCCCGCCATTCCTGGGTCTCAGGATGCCGGATATTGTTTTCAGGGTCGTTGACTTTCCTGCCCCGTTTGCCCCGATGAGGGCTACAATCTCGCCCTGCTTTACATTAAAGGAAATGTCCCAGATCACCTGGACATCGCCATAAAAAACATCAATGTTCTTGATCTCAAGCATTGTGTTCCTCTCCCAGGTAAGCTTCAATCACGACGGGATTATGACCAATTTCTGAAGGGGTGCCTTCCGCTATTTTTTGACCATAATTCAGCACGACAATTCTATCGGAGACATCCATGATGACCCTCATATGATGTTCGATGATCAGGATGGTTATCCCCCTTTCTGTCCTTATCCTTTTTACAATATCGATCTGCTCATTAATCTCTGTCGGGTTAAGTCCTGCAAAAGCTTCGTCGAGCAGGATAATCTCAGGCTGTGTGGCAAGGGCGCGGGCAATCTCGAGCCTTTTTCTTTTACCAAGGGGCAGGCTTTTTGAAAGAACGTTAATGTCATCATAGAGGCTGGTAAACTTCAGCACTTCAAGGGACACTTCTTGCGCTTCTGCTTTGCTCTTGGCCCTTATGAAAGCGGAAGCTATCACATTGTCGAGGGTTGACATCCTCTGCAGCGGTCTTACCACCTGAAAAGTTCTTGCCACACCCAGCTTGCACAATACATGGGGTCTCAGGTTTGTAACCCTTTTCCCTTTTAAGTACACATCGCCTTTTGTAGGATGGTAAAATCCGTTGATCACATTAAACAAAGTTGTCTTTCCCGCGCCGTTCGGGCCGATGAGACCAAGTATCTCACCTTTATTCAGTACAAAGGAAACGTCTGCGACGGCGGCAAGTCCGCCAAATCGCATGGTAACATCTTTCACCTCGATGAGACTCATGATGACGCTCCCTTTTTGCTTTTGAAGGGCTTCAGTAATTTTCGAAAATCGCCGACAATACCATTTGGCAAAAACAAGATAATTAATATGAGAATGACGCCAAAGACAGTCATGTGTGCGGCCCCTATATACGGGAGAGAGCGTATTTCTTCCGCAAGGAAAACCATGATGACGGCGCCTACAATGGGGCCCCAGTAAGTAGCAGCGCCGCCCACCATAACGACCATCACTGTTGTTATTGAAATGTCATAGAGGGGAAATACGACACCGGGATCAATATAGCCCATGTAGTTCATGAAAAAGGCGCCTGCGATACCGGTGAGGACACCGCTTAAGCAGAGAGAGATTGTTTTATAAAAGGTTGTGTCTATTCCGAGGGACTCCGCAGCGTCCTGATCTTCCCTGATTGCCACAAAATAATATCCGAGTTTGGATTCCATGACTGTCTTAATAAGGATAAATGTTCCCGCAGCAATGAAGAGTATGATGTAGAAAAACCAGGTCTTTTCAACCCATGTCCTTTCCCTTATCATTATTCCCATGTTCCCCTGGGTGAAATCGACGAGATTTTCTGCGGTAACCCTGCATATCTCGCCTAAGGCGAGAGTGGCAAGAGCAAAATAGGCGCCCCGAAGCCGCAGGCAGATATATCCGACAACCAGGGAGAGCGCCGTGAGTATGACAACGCATGCCGGTATGCCCCACCAAGCAGATATTTCTAAATGGTAATAGAGAAGTCCCGCTGTGTACGCGCCAAAGCCGAAGAAGGCAGCATGTCCAAAGGAAACCTGGCCTGTATATCCACCCAGGATGTTCCATGCCATACCGATTACCGACCACATTAAAACCAGGATGAGGATGTGCATGACATATGAACTGAGATCCATGAACGGGACGACGCAAAGGCCGGCAAAGATTATGAGAGGCAGGTGTTTTTTCATTTTCCTAACCTCCTCCTCCTGATGATCGATGCAATCCCTCCAGGTAAAAATATAAGGGCTGCCACGAAAATTGCGAATCTTCCCACAGGCGCCCATCCCATCCCGATATAGGTGGCTGTCATGGACTCAAAAATACCGAGGATCAACCCCCCGATTACGGCACCGTTTGTTGAACCCATACCGCCGATGACTGTAATAACGAATCCCACGTTGGTAAATTGTTTCCCCAGCGCCGGGTAGAGATAATAGATAGGGATGAAAAGACAGCCGGCAGCCGCAACAAGGACCAATCCGATACCGAAGGTTACCATCCTCACCCGGTTTACATTGACGCCCAAGAGGAGCGCCGCATCGACGTCCTGTGCTGTGGCTCTGATAGACTTCCCTGTATCTGTCTTGGTGAGAAATATCCATAAGGCTATTGTGATAATAACCGCAACGACAAACGACAATGTCCACGGCATGGAAAGGGACAGTTCTATGGGAGATTCCGGCCAGTAATCCGTCAGATACCAGGCATTTGAAGCATAGCTTACCGGTGTTGACCGATAGTCTCCCGTGAAAAATACCGTTGCAAGGTTGGAGAATACCATAGCCAGACCTACGGTGAGTATCACCAGGTTATGGGGTAGTATGGATTCCACCTTCATGACAGGGGTTAACAGGTACTTTTGAATTACAAGCCCGAACAAAAAGAGCGCGGGGGCAGCGATAAACACAGAGACATAGGGGTCTATTTCAAACAGCGTAAAAAGCCAGTAGGCGATATACATGGCTATCATCATGAAATCACCGTGGGCAAGGTTGATGACCCTCATGACGCCCATAATAAGAGCCATGCCAAGGCCAATCAGCGCATAAAGCCCCCCTAACATGAATCCGGCTATCAGGGTCTGCAAAAAGAGTTCATACTGCTCCATTCATCCCCCTTCTGCTACCTTCGCTCTCTCCACTTCGTGATTGGGTATACATATTTCGCGCTTGCATATTTTAGCGGCCAGATAGTTTCGTGTTTTCCTTTGATGACCTGCATCACGAGGGTGTCCATGAAGTTCTGGTTCGTGTATCCTTCTTTATCCTCAAATTTTACAGGGCCGAAGGCCGTCATCATCTTTGTCGATTTGAAGGCCGCACGGATGTCCTCCGACTTCCAGGACTTTGCCCGGGTAAGTACATCCTTTATAACATAAAGGGCTGAATACGCCTCTGCACCATGATAAGAGGGGTAATCCTTGTAGAGTTTCTTGTACTTTTCTGCAAACTCCCTTGCCCCCGGATACGCTATTTGGGGACTCCAGAGGGTGGCTGTCATGACAAGTTCTGAAGCCTCTTTTGCATTCTGTATAAATTCCGGGATGGCGAATCCGGCCGCGCCGCCCGCATAGAGCTTTGCGTCAATCCGCAATTCTTTTATCTGTCTCATGAGGAGCGCCGCATCCATAACATACGACACCATGTAGATGACATCAGGCTTTGCCGCTTTTACTTTCGATAAAATCGGTCTGAAATCCACCGCGCCTTTTTCATACTGTTCCTTTACGAGGACCTGCATGCCGGCTTTCTTCGCCTGATGTACCATATCCTCGGCGCCGGAGGTTCCGAAGTCCGAACTCTCGTAAAGAATTGCGATCGTCTTTGGTTTCACTACCGTATCTAAAAACGACATAAGTCCCTTCGCATAATATGCATTCGTGGGGTTCAGGCGGAACACGTATTTGTATTTCTGCTGGGTAATATCATCCGTTGCACCGGTGACGACCAGGTAAGGGATCTTTCTTTCCTCGGCCACCGCTGCAACTGCTTTCGAACAGGAAGAACTGTACTCACCGAAAACTACCGGCTGTTTTTTCACATCGATGAGTCTCTCAACTATAGACCGTGCCACTTCCGGTTTGCCCTGAGAGTCCTCAAATTCCAGGACTATCTTTTTCCCCTTTATGCCTCCCCTGGCGTTTATTTCCTCCTTGGCGATCTCATAGGATTTCTTTTCTATTTCTCCGAATTTTGCGTTAGTGCCCGTAAGAGGCAGAGGGATACCCAGCTTGAGTACCTCCTGGGCATATGCACTTACTGAAAAAAGACTGACGATAAAGATTAGCGTGACGAAGATAGACAGGCGTTTCATTTTGTCCTCCTTATTTAAAGACGGGATATAGCACATGATAAACGGCGCTATAGCGAGTTTGATTCTGCTGTTTCTTAAAAGAATTTACTCTACAAGTCAAACAAAAATATTTTCTAAGAATTGCTGAGTGTTATAGGCAAGAAATTATGAAGGTGTCATATCGACCGACATACTGTAGTAATAGTGAAAAATGTCATTCCGAACGAATGTGAGGAATCTTTGAGATACCTCGCTTTGCTCGGGACAAGGATTTCTCGCGGAGTTTGCCCTGAGTAAAGCGAAGGGCTCGAAATGACCATAGTACATGGAGATTTCCGAACTGTGGCATAAAATACGTAACGGAATTTATGAACCAGCGTACTAAGATGGGACAGGCGTTATTTTCTTTCAATGGGAAAGGTCAAAGTCGCTCCGAGCGATCCTATGCTGGATACAAGCGGCACAAAGGACAGGATGAGTATCAAGTAAATAATCCTTGCAATCCCTTGGGTATCCAGTATGTCGGGCTCGAATATTCGCAAGAGTAGGGCGCCGGTTGCGGCAATGAGAAGAATGCATGAAAGTATGATCTTTAACGTTACCGCCCTCACCGGTCGCGCCAGATAATTCAGCCACCAGGTAAAGAGACCCGTCAGCATGGCCACCGGCATAGATAACAGCCCGGCGATGAGACAGTGCAAAGCCGTGCTCTTAAAGGAATCTGCGCCATAAAGCAGATACAGGATGTTAAAAAGGACAACGGACAAAAAGAAGACGATGGGGAAGTGGACTGTCATGGGATGAGGGTGTCTTTCGAGAAAAGGAAAACGACTGATAAGGGATGATAGGATCGCCGGCATTGCCCTCATGGGTTCCGTCTTCTCTTTTAGAATCCCAACCTGCGGGTATCTTTCAAAGACCTCCTCGCCGTGAGGAGCCGCCTCAATATCTGCGCTGAGATCACGGGACGCATGGTGGCGCTTCATGTGCAGGCCGCCTGCCCATAATTTGCTTCCGCTTACATCGAAGACCTTTCCCCGGTATGCAATATAGACAGGTCTTCCGTCCTGTCCGTTGAATTGCGCCAGAGTGTCCGGATCAAATTCCTTCATCGATAGCGTTCCTGATGTTCAGAAAAATAAAAGGTGCTGCAGATTGGCGCAATATTAAAAAAGGGTTAACCAAATTCAAGCTAACCCTCCATTAATTATATGGTGGAGCTGACGAGGATCGAACTCGTGACCTCTTGAATGCCATTCAAGCGCTCTCCCAGCTGAGCTACAGCCCCACGACAGGCGCATCTTCAATAAGGGTCGAGCATTAGCATAGGGATTTCGCGCTTGTCAATACATTTTTCTTGACATTTGGTAAGCCCTTTTATAAGCACAGGCTGTGCCGGAGTGGTGAAACTGGTAGACGCAGGGGACTCAAAATCCCCCGACCGCAAGGTCATCCCGGTTCGACCCCGGGCTCCGGCACCAAAGCAAATAAAGGGGTTAACCGCTTTTATAACCGGAAGCCCCCTTCTTATTGTCTCGCCAACTTAAACATTTTTTTGCAGGCAAAATGTTTGCTATCATTGCAAGTGCTGTGCGTGCAGTACCGAGGGCCATGGCGGTGTGAAAGGCGGGTTCACTGGGGGAAATATTAAGATCGGTTACTTAAGTCTTATCAACAGAGAAATGAGCGCAATAGCTAAGGCAATCCAAGCCACAATATCTCTTCGCCAAAACTCTCTTCTGCGTCTGCGTTTTTCAAGTTCAATTTCACACGCAACCCGGAAATCGGTGCCGGGTTTTTGAGAGCCGATAAGCTCTCTTAATTGTTGTTCACTCTTACTTGAAAGATCAAATTCTTCGCCCATGGTTGCTCCCACGTGAAGGGTTCTTTATAAACCAATTAATCGGAGCGACAGCAAGCCGCCCGCGGAGGTTGTAAATCTCGGAAGAAGATATTATGAAACACCTGGCCCACTCAATGGCGGTAGGGTGCCTAACCGAAAGAGGACTTTCTTTATTTAATTTCGAGACCGTATTTTCTCAAAAGTACCTTGAGTTTCGTTCTGTATTCTTCTATTTTCTCTCTTCCCTGGCGTATTTTTTCATTTGCACTATTGAATAATAGTTTATCCTGTTTTTCAAGACTAAGCTTCATCAATTGGAATGCTTCAAATTGCGCATTAGCACCTTCGATATACAATCGATGAATAGTTTCAATTTCTTCTGTCGGAGCAGTAACACTCCTAAGTCCTTGTACGAATATTTCATATTTTGGAATTACCGTATTGATGAGAGTATAATGAAATATTTCGTCACTCTTGTAACTTGAGCCGGTCATTTGTGAATAAGCACTTACAGCGTCCTTTTCGTAAGGAATTAATTTCGATAATTCATTATAATATTTTGTGAGATATTTTTTCATCTCCTTAGTTTTTGTATCTCCATTGATCTCTTGCTTAATTGATGACGTGGCTATTACTTTCCCTGATTCAACCTCGATAAATCTCATTGTCAAATAAATAATCATCTGCGATTCAGAAATTGCCGCGTTAATTGACAATAAATGAGTCGCGCCTAACATCATTCCAAGTTTGCTCCTGCTCTGATCTCCGATAAGACCGGATGCTTGGAATTTCAATTCATTCAACACCGCTTCGCTTCGCATTCTGTCCACAATTGCAAAATTATTATGGCCTCTATATGCTCTAATAAATGAGGATTCGAGAGAACCAATCCAGTACGATGCGATAAAATCTTTTAACCTATCAGCATCCTGTTTATTCATTTTTTCGCTCTTGAAGTCATCAACAAAAACCACTAGGCGAATAGGAATTTCTTTGTATATTAATTCTGTGATGACATGGTTCATATATAGTACATGAAAAGAACCTAATTGAAACCTCTTCTGAATCAGCTTATTACCACGCTTGATTTTCGTGCTAACAAAATCGTTAGGATGTTTGCTGAAGTAGATTTTAAAGGCCTGATATCTGCTTTTTATCTTCTCGCCTTCTATCTCAACAACCACATCCCCCGTATGGATACGAGCTTTATCTGCAGGCGACCCAGGCAGAATCGAGGCCACTTCAAACTCTCCTGCATCGTTCACTATAATGTTAGCTCCCAAATATGGTTTTTCCACAAAACTGTCAGGATTGTCCTCTGCCATTTTTTCATTTTCTCTTAACCATTCATCTGCTGATTTTGTCTTAGCTTCGACATTTCCAAGAGTAGATATAATAAGAGCAATTAAGATAGCCGGGATGATCCTTTTAATCATTATAACTCTCCAAACACAAAACCCCGCTCGCTACTGTAAAACGGGGTTTCAGTAATCGGACATGTTAGCCCTCATTCAAGGGTTAATGGTTATTTTTTGGCCTTCTTCTCGTATTTGGACAACGCCTCTTCTAGAAGGCGCCGGACATTTCCATCCGACCTTCTGAAATCCTTTTATCTGTTTTCGCAATCCTGTGATTTACATCTTGGCCTTTTTCTTATCCAGGGCGGCATTGAATTTTTCCGCGTTGATTACGAATCTCTCGTGGGTCGCCTCGGATATCTTTTCAACGTCGTCGTATGCTTCCATGGAAAAAGTCAGTTTGCGTCCTTCCATCTTTTCCAGTTTTCCTTTCACGGTGACTGTCATCCCCGCCGGGGTGGCCGCTGTATGTGTCATATTCATGCCGATACCCACACTTTGTTCATTGGGCCATTCAAGATGGGGGTTGAGGGCTTTAATACAGGAAAATTCATACAGCGCCAAAAGAAAACCTGTCGCAAAAACCTTGGGCATTACATGCCCCTCGCTGAATTCCGGATAAATAAAGGGCACGGTTTTGTTTTCCGGAACCTTGAACTTGAGCTCTACAGTCAGTCCGGGCTGCAAGGAATCTTTCATAGCAAACCTCCATTAAGTAAATTTAACGGCATCGCCCGCAATAAAGCGAAATTTTCCAAATAAGTCAAACATAAAAAATAATCTCTCCCAAAGACCGTTATGTGGTAATCTGAAGCGGCAAAGACCGGCCAGAAAGACGCTATCAATAAGAGAGCGCCAGATTGCTATTGAGGAACTCTATGGATGATCATGCTGCCTTGAGTCAACTTGAGGGGCTGGCATACATGCTCGGCATTCCTGTACGGTATGAAAAAATCGCGGAGGAAGATGTGGCGAATGCGGGCGGTCTGTGCCGGTTGAAGGGAGAATGCGTCATAATTGTCAATTCCAGGGCGTCCGTGAAAGATAAAATCCAGACCCTGGCAAAGGCCCTGAAGAATTTTGACCTCCATGATGTCTACGTGCGGCCCGCCGTAAGAGAGTTATTGGAAGGATAGACATTCACATATTTCATGCCAGCGAAGCAGGAGATCCTGAGCCGTTTATTTTCCTCATGTCTTAGACCACTTCTTTGACCTGAGCAAACCTTGGTCCCATACCGATCTCATAATCCATCTCCTCTGCCGGGTATGGCTTTAAGATGGAGAGCAGTATGGCACTGTCTTCCATCGTATCGCTGATCCAGATATGCTCCTGTTTCTTTGGCACGATTACGGGCATCCGGTCATGAATGGGCGCTATCAATTTATTTGCTTCCGTCGTGATGATTGTACAGGATTGAATCTCCCTTTTATCCGGTGACATCCACGTTTCATAAAGACCTGCAAGACCGAAAGGCTCTTTCGACTTCAAGTGGAAATATAGAGGGATCTTCTTTGTGCCTTCTTTTTTCCACTCATAGAAACCGTCGGCTACGATGAGGCAGCGTCTTTTCGAAAAAGCGCTCCTGAAGCTCGGTTTTACGTCGATGGTTTCTGCCCTCGCATTGATAAGCTTATTTCCTATGGAAGGATCTTTGGCCCATGACGGGATGAGTCCCCAAAGAAACGGCAGCATAGAGTTCCGGCCCTCCCGGTGAATAATGGCGGGGATATGATGGCCTGGAGTTACATTCCAGTTCGGCTTGAAATCATAAGAGCTGTCCCGAAGAGCGAATGTTTCCGAGATGGCCGCTCTATCGGAAATCAAAGCGAACCGGCCGCACATGTCTAATTTCTCCAATAAGAGTTTACGGGATTCAAATCATTCGTAATGGGTCCACATGCGGATAATCTTGACGGTCTTGATATCCTCAAGAACCTGGTAGACAAGGCGATGCTGAATGTTTATCCGGCGTGAATAAGCTCCGGAAAGATCCCCGACCAATTTTTCAAAGGGAGGCGGACTCTGAAACGGATCTTCTTTCAAAATGTCAAGGATATGCTCTGCCTTCTTTCGCAACTCTGACTCGGCAAGCTTTTTTGCATCCCTTTGTGCCTGTCCGGTGAACACAAGGGTCCAATTCACCATTTGATATCCTTGCCGCATTTCTCGACAGGTGTCTTGAGCCCTTTGCGGATCGATTCCCTCATTCCGGGGATTGAAACAAGATAAAGCGTCTCCTGGACCGCACGCCAGTCTTCCTCCGCGATGAGAACAGCATTTGCCCTCTTGCCCGTTATCTGGATAGGTTCATGAGAGGACGCAGCTTCATCCATGAGCTTGTAAAGCTTCGCCCGCGCTTCGGTCGCCGTCAATGTTGTCATAATTTCACCTCGTTTGAGAAACGTACCTAATTACGTCCGTATTGTCAAGAGGGGATTATTTGTTGATATATTTATCGACAGTCTCTGGGTACGCAAATTTTCCTTGACAATAGAACGATTGTTCTATAAAGAGCGGATATGGAGACAAGGATAACCGCCAAGACATTTCTTATGCACGTATGCCCTGCTCCTGGTATCTCCGTGGCCGGAGCCGTAGCTGCCGGGTATCCGTCACCTGCTGAGGAAGAGCTTCAGGACATTATTTCCATCGATGAGTATCTTATAACCCGGCCGGAATCTTTATTTCTTGTCAAAGTAAGCGGGGACTCGATGACCGGCGCCGGCATCATGGATGGCGACATGGTAATTGTGGAGAAGGGAAGGGAGCCGAAAAATGGGGACATCGTTCTTGCCGAAGTAGATGGAGAGTGGACCATGAAGTATTTCGTAAAAAAGGGAAAAGAGATTGTCCTTGAGGCGGCAAACCCGAAATACCCGACCATCAGGCCAAGGAATGAACTGCGGCTGGGCGGCATCATCACGGCCGTCATAAGAAAGTATCACCTTTAGCAGGAACTAACCAGAATGAACGCAAACAGGAATTATAAAATACAGGCAAACGCAGATTTCCCTGCATACATGCGGCGAATGGGGAAGGCAATATCTGTTTCACCGCCTACAGGACTTATGAGGCGGTTCAGATGCTTCGTAGTGGAAACCAACTGGGATCACGATCTTTGGGGATTGGAGAAATGGATAGACCTTCTTTGCTGGACTGTTATCGCGTTTTCCCTCCTGTTCCTTATCCCTGTTACCCTGTCTGCATTCTGGAAGTGAGAGAGGTGACGTCTCTTGGATACTGCTCAGATGCCGGCAATCATAACCCCGGCAAAAATCGTTCTGTACGTCGATAATGAGCAGCGCTTTTTCTGCATGCTCTGTAACCTCCTCACCATCGGCCTTCTACCGGTGCGGCACAGGACTCACATTTCCCTTCCTTCACATGGGATTTCTTGACGGTAAAATAGGTCCGCTTTGCAAGGAGGGCATGGCAGTTATAACAATATGTATCCGATTCTTCATTGACGTTCCCCATGTAAACATAACGAAGCCCGTGTTTTTCTCCTATTGCCTTCGCCTTTCTGAGAACACCTAAAGATGTAGGCTCATGGTCGTCGAACTTGTAATCCGGATGAAACCTGCTGATGTGCCAGGGGATATCTTTTCCGGTTTCAGCGATGAAGGCGGCAATGGCATTGAGCTCCTCCTCCGAGTCGTTCTCACCGGGGATAATGAGCGTTGTAACCTCAACCCAGATGCCAAGTTTTTTCATGAGTCTTATGGAGTCGAGGACAGGCTGGAGACTTCCCGAACAGACCTTCTTGTAAAAATCGTCCCGGAAACTTTTCAAATCGCAATTGGCGGCGTCGAGAAAGGGGTGAATGGTTTCCAGCGCCTCTTTGGTCATGAAGCCGTTGGTGACAAAGACGTTATACAAGCCGTCCTTTTTTGCAAGCCTGGAGATATCATAGGCGTATTCAAAAAAGATTGTCGGTTCCGTATAAGTGTAGGATATGGATTTGCAGCCGTTTTCGAGCGCCCCTCTTACGATATCCTCCGGCTTCGTTTCATAGCCCGCGAAATCGCCCTTCTTTATGGAAAGCTGTGATATCTGCCAGTTCTGGCAGAAGCCGCACCTGAAATTGCAGCCGATGGTTGCAATGGAGAAAGATTTTGATCCAGGGAGGAAATGATAGAGCGGCTTCTTCTCGATGGGATCGATATGTGAAGCGATGATATTGCCGTAGGCGTAAGTATAAAGCTTTCCCTGCTCATGCCGGCGTACCTCGCAGAAACCGAATTTGTCTTCCGAAATCTTACAGTGATGGTTGCAGAGAAAACAATGAAGAACCCCTTCTTTATATTCTTCATAAAACATTGCTTCTTTTTTCATGTTCCACTTCCTGACTTTTCCCGGTTTGCGAAAACGTTGTCGGAGATGTACCTAATCTCTTCGTGGTGCCCCAGAGAGGCATGGGCGCTTGCTAAGCAGCTCCTTTCGGGCAAGTTAAGTATAGAAAATTATGTTCTTCTCTGTCAAGAACAAATGGCCGCGGATACGGGCGCCGATTCTGCGCATGAACTCAATGTTGTTTTCGCTCACCATGCCGCGATCCATGACCCAGACTCGGTTGGCTTTCCGTATTTGGCCTCCATGATCTGAACCATCTCTTTGGTCGTTGTAACATCGACCCGGTTGCCGTCGAAGATCTCAAATGCCAGGGGCAATCCCTCTCTGGTTGTTACAAGGCCGATGCAGACTTGAGGACAATCGGGACGGCCGTCACGACTGTAACCCCGCTTGGCCTGGGCGTTGCCTTTGGCAGTACCTTCAAAATAGGTGGAGGTTATGTCATAGAACAAAAAGTCAAAAGTGCTGCCGAACAGTTCACCATATCTTTTCTGAAGATGAAGACACAGGGCATCCTTGTAGGGAAGCAGTGCACCCAGTGCTCGATAGAGCCGGTCGTCGTTGATCTTGTCTGCGGCAACTCCCAGCATGTCGTCCAAGGCGGTCTTGCCATACCAGAACTCGGCAATCTGCAATTCCGACGACGGAGCGCAAAAGCGGGCAAGGACTAAAATGGCAGCCATAACCGACCAAGGCACCTCTTCACGCCCTGAAAGAATATGCTCCCGGCAGAAGTCGGCAAAGCCAAGTTTGTTCCATAGAAGCAATCCCAGATAAACGTCGCCGAAGCTTCTGAGCCGCTCAACGCTTACTCCATTTATATTAACCGTGGCCCATGAAGGGGGCTCCTCTCTTTTTTGTAGTGCGACGGAGATACATGGCGCATATTATCTCCATTTCCGCAACCTGGACAAGGGGCTGGTCTTCACTACATCCAATTTTCAAAAATCATGGATCGAAATTATTCAACTATCTCGAAAAATCCCCCCCACTTTTCTCAAATTTAATGACAAACAGCGGAAGATGGGCTAAACTACATTCTTCAATATAAGAATGATCCGTTCTTTTGTCAGCATTCTTTTCTCATAACTGGAGATGAGAAATGTACAAGATATATTTACCTTTCAAAGGGAGGAATTCATGGAATTCAACGTCGTCATCGGCGGGGAGGCGGGGCAGGGCCTTTTCTCCGTCGAAATCGGGCTGACGGAAATCCTGTCACGGCTTAACTATTATTTTTTCGCCACCAAGAACTACATGTCCAGGATCCGCGGCGGCCACAACTTCCATATGATCCGCATCTCCGACCAGCCAGTCCATGCCCTAAGCGGGCTAAAATGGGACATGGTCATTGCCCTCGACGGAGAAACGGAAGGCCGGCACAGGCCGGACCTCCGTGACGACGGCATCTATCTTTCCCGGGAATTGACAAAGGAGATCGAAAAGGAAGCCCAGGAAACCTTCCAAGACATAAGGTATGCGAACACGATGCTCGTCGGCTGCGTGCTTGCCGTAATCGGTGCGAGTCTTGAAAAAGTGATAGAGGCCGCTGAAAACGAAACAGGGCAATACTTGAAGAAAGGTTTCGACTACGCCCTCCGCTCTAACCTTGCAGGGAAATATCCTCTCCAGCCTGTGGCGGGTGATCACTGCAAATTCGACGGGAATCAGGCCATAGCCTTAGGGGCGATCCTGGGCGGCTGCCAGTTCATGGCCGGGTACCCCATGACGCCGGCCACATCCATCATGCACTATTTTTCCACGGCTGCCCTTACGATGCCTGTCCATTTTGAACAGGCCGAGGACGAGATCTCCGCCATCAACATGGCCCTGGGTGCATCATATGCGGGCGTGCGATCAATGGTGGCCACTTCCGGCGGCGGCTTCGCCCTGATGCAGGAAGGGGTTTCGCTTGCAGGCATGACGGAAACGCCTGTTGTCATCGTTCTTGGACAGCGGCCCGGCCCGGCCACAGGGCTTCCCACGCGGACCGAACAGGGGGAACTCAACCTTGTTATTCATGCCGGCCACGGAGAATTTCCCCGGATTATTTTTGCACCGGGCTCAATCGACGAAACCATCGCCGTTGCCCGAAAGAGCTTCGCACTGGCCGACCGCTACCAGATCCCCGTTTTTATCCTGACGGATCAGTACTTCGCCGACTCCATCCAGATCGTGGATGATGACATACCGAAGGAATGCCTGAGCCGTGAGTACCCGGTCTTCGACATTACCTACAAGAGATACACCCTTACGGAAGACGGCATCTCGCCGTTAACCTATCCCGGCCTCTCCGATGCCAGGGTCAGGCTCGATTCCGATGAGCACGATGAAGATGGAAAAATCACGGAAGACTTGGGTCTAAGGGTCCGTATGGTGGACAAGCGCCTGAAGAAATTTGCCATGCTTGCAAGAGATTTCATGCCGCCCACATTCTACGGTGACAGGAACGCCTCTTCTGTAATCATCTCTTGGGGCTCCAACAAACTCATCGTGAAGGAAGCCTTGGAAAAGATCATAAACGAAGGGAAGAGCGCCTCTGCGTTGCATTTCGGGCAGGTCTATCCCCTCACTGCGGCTATGGTTGCGCCTTACGGTCTGGAAGCGAAGAGACTCATCTGCGTGGAAAATAACGCGGGCGGCCAGTTCGCAGGATTGCTGAAACGGGAACTGGGGCTTAATGTTGCCCACTCCGTGCTGAAATACAATGGTGAGTGTTTCACAGTCACAGAGCTCTACTCTGAACTGAAAAAATTGTTAACGTGAGGAATGGAAATGCTTAAAAGAACAGATATGGCGTGGTGCCCCGGCTGCGGCAATTTCCCCATTCGGGACGTTCTTGAACAAGCTCTCCAGGAGCTTTCCAGCCCCATGAAAGACATCGTCTTCACATCGGGAATCGGGCAGGCCGCCAAGATGCCTCATTACCTGGACGTCAATTACATGAACGGCCTCCATGGCAGGGCCCTACCCCTTGCCGTGGGAATCAAACTTGCCAGACCTGACCTTACGGTCATCGCCTACTCCGGTGACGGCTGCAATTATGGCGAAGGAGGGAATCACTTCATCCATACTATCAGAAGGCGGCTGGATATTACGATACTGACATCGAATAACCAGGTATACAGCCTGACCAAAGGGCAGAGTTCCCCTACGACAGACCCGTCCGTGAAAAATGACCTGTCCCCTCGGGGGAATGAGAACATCCCCTTAAACCCCATAGCCCTGGCTATCACAATGGGGGCGCCGTTCGTAGCGCGCTGTTTCGCCTCCGAGAGAGACCACATGAAAGAGATTATAAAGGAAGCCATCTTATTCAAAGGTACAGCCCTTGTAGACATTCTCCAGCCCTGCGTCACTTTCAACAAGACAAATACCTACGACTGGTTGAGGGAGAGGGTCTTTAAAATAGACAAGCCCATAGAGGACCGCTATGAGGCCATAAAGACGGCGGAACTCTGGGGCGATAGAATTCCCATTGGCGTCATATACAAAAACGACGCGGCTCACTGCCGGGAAATTAAAAAAATCTTCCGCGAGAGGATAAGGGAAGAAGATATTGAAAACCAGCTTGACATGCGGTGCGTCATGATGAGATGATCTTGCATCGTGAGTCAGGCCATAATAGTGGGTAAATACTACCAATAAGCTACAAATAAATGCCCATTGTCTTTGCCCCGCCGATGACATTAATCATAAAGCAGCTTGCATCATTAATTAAGTATTTACAGCCAAGATCGGACTCAAGTTGAACACCATGAAATGGGATAAATCGCCTCAAGAAGAAAGGAGCACACCATGAAGGTCCTCATCGTTTACTATTCCATGTATGGCCATATTCACCGCATGGCGGAGGCCGTGGCAGAGGGCGCGAAGATGGTTAAAGGAGCTGATGTTTCCATGTATCGTGTCCCGGAGACCCTTACGGAAGAAGTCCTGGGGAAGATGGGCGCCCTGGAGGCGCAAAAGGGTCTCGCCCACGTCCCTGTCTGTACGGTGAATGAACTCGCCACTGCGGATGCCATCATCTTCGGCACGCCCACGCGCTTCGGGAATATGTGCGGGCAGATGCGGCAGTTCCTCGATGCGACAGGCGGCCTCTGGGCCAAAGGGGCCCTTGTCGGCAAGGTGGGGAGCGTCTTTACGAGCAGCGCCACTCAGCACGGCGGGCAGGAATCCACGATACTCACTTTCCTTCCGTACCTCCTTCACCAGGGCATGGTCATAGTCGGCCTCCCGTACTCTTTTGACGGGCAGATGCGTATCGACGAAATCACCGGCGGTTCCCCCTACGGGGCTTCCACCATTGCGGGAGGGCAGGGCGAGCGCATGCCCAGCGAAAATGAATTAAATGCGGCACGGTTCCAGGGCAGGCATGTGGCTGAGATAGCGGCCAAACTGACATACAAGGGCTGACATAGAAAATTGAGGGTGAGCCCGACCGGCCAAGACAGGACATGGCAGGAAATAAAAAACCATGGAGCGGATGCTCCGCCCGCCCCCGGTTGGAAGTTCCTGTCAGTCGGAATCGCTTTCCGTGGCTTACTTGCCGGAAACACCTCCAAAGCACATAGAGATGAGAACAGGATATGGTGCGCTTGAGATATCTCGTGGATATTCATGCCCTCATTTGACGGTCTTGCTGCCCTGAAGATCTCCAGGGATAAGTGCCCCGATGTGCCCTTCATATTTGTTTCGGGGGCCCTGGGCAAGGAGATGGCGATTGATCTTCTCAAGAAGGGGGCTACGGACTATGTTCTGAAGAACAGGTTATCGCGTCTGGAGCCTGCCGTTTCCCGCGCCCTGCACGAGGTTGAGGAGCGGAGGGAGCGTGAGCGCGCCGAACATGCGCTCACGGAATCGGAGGTCAGGTACCGGACGATTTTTGAGAACACGGGTACTGCCACGGTTATCGTTGAAGAAGATGCGACGATAGTTCTGGCGAACAGGCAGTTTGAGGGGCTGACGGGCTTTTCCAGGTCCGAGATCGAAGGGAACAAGAAGTGGACGGAATTTGTGTTTGAAGATGACCTTCCGAAGGTGAAGGTGCTCACGCGCGCAGGAGGAAAGCATTCCCGGACGCCGTCTGACGGCTATGACTTCCGGATCACGAACAATCGCAACGGGGTTCTGAATGTCCTGTTGAAGCACCGGGAAGAAGATAAGGCTACCTTGGAAGAGCAGGTGCTGGCCAACGTCAAAAAGCTTGTTCTGCCATATCTGGAAAAATTGAAGGGCCCCAGGTTAGACAGCAGCCAGCGGGTTCATATAGAGATCATTGATGCCCATTTGAATGACATCGCATCGCCTTTATTGAGGAATCTGTCCTCGGCGTACCTCAGTCTGACGCCAAGGGAAATCGAGGTGGCCACCCTTGTCAAAGAAGGAAAGACGACCAAGGAAATAAACAGGCTTCTTAACATATCCACCACTGCCGTAGACTTCCATAGAAAAAACCTTCGTTCCAAATTTGGTATAAAAAGCAAAAAGACGAATCTGAGGTCATTTTTTACATCCCTCTATTCATAGTGGCTTGCACCTGCCATTATTCTATGATTTTAACGTCATTGCTTCGGCTGGCAGGTTCGCCAGTTTGTGATAGATTAAGTCAATGTCTCCGTGAGTAGATAGCGCATAACCAGTACGAAAATAAACTCTTATATGTCATCCTCTGCTTGGAGACTGTGTCGCAATTATTTTTCTTGTAATTTCGGGTGACAACGAGATATATTTATGATTAATAAGAATGACATGCTAAGATTCCTCACATTCGTTCGAGCGTAGTAGCAAGGGGGGTAAAACTAAAAGATATCTCCCGGAGTTTACCCTGAGTAAAAACGAAGGGGTCGATATGACACCTTAATCATGAAATGATGTACTTAGGTCTCCCCAAGAATCAGCAACAGGCCAATGGCAGCCTCGCCACTTATGTGGCAGGCTGAAGGATCAATAGGATTGGGAAAACGATTAGAAAGGAAAGGAGAGAAAGATGAAAAGGCAAAAGGTTTTTATGACGTTATTTTTGGTCGCCATCATATGCGCTCTTGTTCTGCCCGCAGGATGCGCGAAGAAGGCAGTCATGAAGGAGGAGCCCGTCGTGGAGAAGGAGGCGGCTGTGGAAAAACAGGCGCCTGCCCAGGCTGCTCCCGCAAAGTCCCCGGAAGAACAGAAGGTCGAAGAGGCGGCTATGGCGGCGGCAGCGCTGGCTGACAAGGAGGCCTCCCAGTTTGCAGACATCCAGTTTGCCTTTGACCGCTTTGACCTCAGGCCTGATGCACGGGAGATTCTGGGTATGCATGCCAAGTGGCTTACGGCTCATCCGGAATTTATCGTCCGCATTGAGGGAAACTGTGATGAACGCGGAACAGTTGAATACAACATGGCTCTCGGCCAGAGACGGGCGGCAAGCGCCATGAAATACCTCGTTGACCTGGGTGTTGGCAAGAATAGAATAAGCACCATAAGCTACGGAAAGGAACGTCCCCTCGATCCGGGTCACGATGAAGAAGCCTTGGCGAAGAACAGAAGGGATCATTTCAGCATAACGCGGCAGAAATAGAAATTTATTGTTTTATTGCCCTTCACCCTTTTTTCGAACAGGCATAGAGGGTGAAGGGCAGATTTCTCAGAGACGGTCCCTCCACTCTAGAACAAGACATTCAATACCTTATCCATATCCCTGAGTGTGGAGAGGATATCCGCGGCCTCGTTAGGTTTCAAGTCCTCTGGTTTGATCACCGACAGAAGAGACTGCACGGCATCAATGGCTTCTCCGACACGCAAGTCATTATCCATTTGCCGGACAAAGGCATTCCTGAGGCCAAAGGCTTCTCGGGAACGCCTCGGGGGCTTGCCGGATGCTCTTGCCGCGATGCCATGCGCCAGGCCTCTTAGCTCAAGAAGTTTGTCTTTGGCGCGGTTCATATTCTTCGGCGAATAATTTATCCTCTTGCCGTAATGATTTGATATCAGGAAAAACCTGATTTCAGCGGGACTGTACCCATCGGCTAGCAAAGTATCAGTATAGTAGATATTCCCCTTGCTCTTGGACATCTTCTGTCCCTTTACAAACAGATGTTGGCAGTGGAGCCAGTATCGCGCCATGGCGTAAGGTCGCACGGATTCAAGGATGGCGAGCGTATAGTCGTGATGGCGGATCAGATTATCAATCCCTCCGCAGTAGATGGAGAGGGTCTCATGGAAATACCGGTTCACCATGCTCGCATCCTGAATGTTCCAGGCGGGCCTGCCTGCCCCTATCGATGTCTTCCAGTAATCTCTTTCTCCTTCCTTGCGGCCGTGCCAGAGAATAAAATCACCGAGATTCCAGCGCATGCCCGGATAGGTGTCTTTACTGAAGCGCCTTTTCATCTTCGGCCACCGCGACATATCAAGACCATAAATTTTTCCGAAACCTTTAAATTTTAGCGGATCAAAATATACGTCACCCATGTGCCAGTATGCCGCGCCGCAGGCGACGAGACTCTCGATGATTTTTACCGCCTCGCCAACCGAACGGGAAGCGCGGGGAAGATAATCCGGTTTTTTGATTTTAAGTAGGGACATTTCATCGAAAAAGAATTTGATATTTTCTTCTGTCAGGTGCTTAAGCGTCGTATGCCTTTTTTCCGCTTCGACAACAGCCTTGTCCTCGATGTCGGTGAAGTTCATGCCCCGTCTTACCTTGTAACCGGAATATTCCAGATACTTGACCAGGACATCTTCGAATAAGAATGTTCTGAAATTGCCGATATGCGCCCTCTGATAGACGGAAGGGCCGCAGGTGAATATGTTCACAACTTTGGGGTTAACGGGGCGAAAAACCTGCAATCGTTTTCCCATTGAATTGTAGAGGTGCAGCATTTGTTTCTGTCTCCTTTCACTGGTTCTCCAATCACGGAGTCCGACATTCCGGATTTCTCATTTATTTCAATTCCAGCTTCTTCCATCTCCCCTGGTGAAACCACCAGGCCATCATCAGCCCCTGGCAGGCCATGGAGATTACCATGGCGGTCCATACACCGGGGGCTCCCAATCCCGTATAGAGCGCAAGAAATACGGCAAGGGGGAGCCGAATAAACCACATGGAAATAATGATGACCCACATGGTCCCCCTCGTATCACCAGCCCCCTGAAGGGCGCCTCCCATGACAGTACTTAAGGCAAGGAAAGGCTCGGAAACCATATTGAATCTGAGGTACCGCGCCGTTTCGGCAAGGACTGCAGGTTCCGAAGTCAGGGTGGATGCAAAGCTCTCCGCCCAGATAAAAATGACAATGGCCATGATGCTGGTAACCCCTATGCCCGACCCTGCCAGCTTCCAGCCTGTCTTTTCCGCCCTTTCAGGATCGCCGGCGCCCAGGTTCTGGCCCACAATGACCGATGCGGCCATGTTGAGAGCAAAGGCGGGGAGGAAAATGATCGCCTCAATCCTCAACCCATTGGCAATAGACGCGAGAGCGGTGATGCTTGCCTCTTTCAATCTGGAGAGAACGTTATACAGGAGTATGCTCGCCATATTCCAGGCAATCTGGAGAAATGCGGCGGGCCATCCAATGTTGAAAATGGGTTTGATCGTCTCGAAAGATACGGCCCCGAAATCGGAATAAACGGACCGCCACCTCTCGCTGAACCCCAGGAATATAAGGTTCAACAAGGTTCCCAATAGCGTCGAAATGGCCGTGGAAAAAGCGATTCCCGCATAACCGAGTTTCGGGAAAGGAGGAATGCCGAAAACGAGCAAGAAGTCCAGGGCAATGTTTACCACGCTGATGACAAACATTGTCACGAGGGGCTTTTTCACCTCCGCACCTGCGCGGAAAATGGTATTCGAAATGATGAGGAGGTAATTGGGTCCGAGGGCGAAGGCGAAAATCTTCAAGAAATTTTCGGCAATGTCCGTAATTTCTGGCGGGAAGCCCGCTGCAGAAATGATGCCGCGATAAAATATGAGACATAACGCGGTAAATGCCACGGAAATCAATAGTCCCAGCAGGAGCGAGTGCTTTGCGGCATCAATGGCCCGCTCCCCATCTCCGGCGCCGAGGGCCCTGGAAATCACCGCCAATGAGCCTATGCTGATGGCACTTGCCACAATAACGACGAGGAAATATATCTGTGTTATGAAACCGACTGCGGCCTGAACATTCGGGCTGATCAGACCGGCAACATAAACATCGGTGAAGCCGACCAGGAAACCAAAGATCATCATGACAAGCATGGGCCAGGAAAGTTTCCAGATGCCGGTCCAGATATTTCCCGTGGTAACGTCGATGATCCGGTCTTTGAACATTGCCATAGAACCCAGCCGCAGCGGACCTCCGTATCAACATGCCGTATCTTTGAGATAGCCAATCTCTTCAGTGCTTATGTATTGTCCACGAATGGCTTTTCTTGTCAATCTTCAAAAACAATAACACTGTGGTAGAGGCATGCCGATTAAGTGAATGCCCCTCCCGTGCGGGCGGGATCACTCAAGACAACGATCCATATAACAGGTTGCCTCCTGTGTTAGAATAAGTCTGTTTATCATGGAAAAGGAACGAGGACCAAATAGGATAATAATGGCATGTATAAGCTACCGACGGGTGAGGAAAGGAAATGCAAAAAGGCTTCTAACTTGCTTTTTTACTTCTTCCCGGTTTCCTTAAGCACGAGTTCCTGTGTTTTCATAAACACCTCCGTGTCCGGAGGCACCGAGTCAGTAATCCAGACATTCCCACCGATCACTGAACGGGCTCCGATGACGGTCTTCCCGCCTAGGACGGTGGCGTTTGAATAAATGATCACATCATCCTCAATGGTTGGATGACGCTTCTGATTTCTGAGACTTTCCACTTCTTCGCGGCTAAGTGACAGGGCGCCCAGGGTCACGCCCTGATAGATTCTGACGCGTTTGCCGATGGTGGTCGTCTCTCCGATTACCACACCTGTACCGTGATCGATGAAGAAACTTTCTCCGATATCGGCTCCGGGATGGATATCTATCCCCGTTCTGCTATGGGCGTATTCCGTCATGATGCGCGGGATAAGGGGAATGTCGTTACTGTGCAGCTGATGCGCGATGCGATACACCGTGATGGCGAAAAGCCCCGGATAACTGAAGATGATTTCATCGAAGCTCTTAGCGGCGGGATCTCCTTCATAGGCCGCCATAATGTCCGTAGCAAGCAAGACACGCAATTTAGGTATGCCGGTGAGAAAGCCGATAGCGGCCTGCTGGCCGCGCTCTTCGCAGTGCGTGCAGGGCTGATTGTGCCGGATGCAGTCATGCCGTATTGCGAGCATAATCTGTTCGGAGAGGGCTTCAAAAAGAGCGGTCAACTCCTGACCGAAATAGTAGCCCACATTGACCTGATCCACACGTGTGCGGATAAAATAGCCGGGATAAAGAATGCGGCTCGCCATGTGCACCGTGTCGATGATGGCCTCCCGTGAGGGAATCGGTTCCGGCCCCACGTGGTCAAAGCAATCATGGCGGACGCAGGACGATACAAGCTCTTCAACGATGGCCGGTATTTCATCGCGAAATGTCCGGGTAATAGCAATATCCGTTTTGCATTGATCCATTTTAGCCTTGTCATCATCCATGGTGATTCTTCCTCCTTTACTGGACAGAGCATGCCTGATCGCCTACGTTCCAGTATGGCGACATGCTGCGCAACCTTGCAATTATGGAAGGCAGCTTTTCTATGACGAAGCGTATTTCCTCTTCCGTATTATAGATTGAGAGGCTGAACCTGATGGAGCCGTGGGCCATGGTAAAGGGAACGCCCATGGCGCGGAGCACATGGGACGGCTGCAATGACCCTGATGTGCAGGCGGAACCAGAGGATGCGCAGATGCCGTAATCGTCCATGAGGAGGAGGATGGCCTCACCCTCGACGAACTCAAAGCTGATGTTTGTCGTGTTGGGGAGCCTGTATAGTCTGGTTCCATTGACCCGGCTGTTGGGAATGCGGGTCAGAATCTCGGCCTCCAACTTGTCACGGAGGAACAACACCATCCTGTTCTCAGTTTCCATGTTGCGTGCTGCCAGTTCGCAGGCCCTTCCCAGTCCGATGATGCTGGGCGTGTTTTCCGTGCCGCCCCGGCGCTCCTTCTCCTGATGCCCGCCTATAAGGAAAGGTGAGAACTTCGTTCCTTTGCGGACATAAAGGATTCCGATGCCCTTTGGCGCGTGAAGCTTGTGACCGGATATGGAGAGCATGTCGATGGCATTCGCCCTCATGTTTATGGGAATCTTTCCCACTGCCTGGACGGCATCTGTGTGAAACAGAATGCCTCTCTCCGTTGCAAGTTCTGCCGCCTTTTCCACGGGAAAGAGAACCCCTGTTTCGTTGTTCGCCCACATGAGGCTGACGATAGCCGTATCCGGCGTAAGAGCCCTTTCGTACTGGGCCATGTCCAGGATGCCGTCCTTGTCAACGGGGAGCTCTGTGATGCGATAGCCCTGCCTTGACAGATTGGCGCATAGAGACTTGACTGCGGGATGCTCGACCCGGCTTGTCAAAACGTGGCGCCTGTCGGGATGGGCAGTCAGGGCTGACCGGATGGCTGCATTGTCGCTTTCCGTACCGCAGCTCGTGAAGATGATCTCCTCCGGTTGAGCGCCGATCAGGGCTGCCGCTTGTTCGCGGGCCGCACGTATTTTTCGTCCGACCTGACCTCCAAAGGTATGCATGCTGGACGGGTTTCCGTAAAGGTCGCGGAAATAGGGCAGCATAGCATCGAGAACTTCTTCTGCGACCTGCGTCGTCGCATTGTTGTCGAGATAGATCGTCTTCATGTAGTCACCTCTTCAATAACAAGCTCCGGCGATACGAAATCACGGAGTTTTAATTCGACGAAATGTTTCAGTGTAATATCGGCCGCCTTGCAGGTTGCACAGGTTCCTCTTGTGGCGACGAGGACGCGGTTGCCGATGACATCGACCAGTTCGATGTCACCGCCGTCCTTCTTCAGTGATGGCCGGATTTCGCGATCGATAGTTTCCTCGATCATCTTGATCTTCTGGATGTTGGAGAGCTTCGGTCTGGCAACGGGCGCGGCACCGGCCCGGACCCTCTCGATGATCTGCCTGATGGCGTCATGACAGCCCCCGCAGCCGCCGCCGGCTTTGGTGTAGTTCGTTACCTCTTCAACGGTGGAGAGATTATTTTCCCTGACAGCCTGCTCGATTTCGCGTTCCGTTACGCCGAAGCACTCGCAGATGATCTGCGCCGCCGGTTCCGTTGGCGGGCCGCCCTTATAATTTTCAATAGCCTTCTCCATGGCCTGTTTCCCCATGACAGAACAGTGCATTTTTTCCTGGGGCAAGCCTCCGAGATAGGCCGCAATGTCCTGGTTTGTCACCTTCATGGCTTCCTCGAGGGTCATCCCTTTGACCATTTCCGTCAATGCAGATGATGTCGCAATCGCGCTGGCGCAGCCGAAAGTCTTGAACTTGATGTCCTTGATCCTTTTATTCTCATCTAATTTGAAAGAAAGTTTGAGGGCATCTCCGCAGGCGATGGAACCTACTTCGGCTATGCCATCGGGGTTCTCAACTTCCCCGACATTGCGGGGATTGAGGAAGTGCTCCTTGACCTTGTCTGTATATTCCCACATAAGTTCGCTCCTTCAGATTATTCTCGCATCAATGTCCCGATTCACTTTATATTTTTAGTATTAAATTCTATTCTGTCAAGACTTTAATAAATTTCGACATAATTTGTAATTGGCAGAATGTGCATAATTACCCGATTCCCTGGTGCAGACTCGCTCATAAGGACAATCTTAAAGATTCACCCTCTGATAAAATATCTTTTTGGCGAACTCTGCCATCAGGATATAGAGGATTACAATTAAGCCCAGCATCATCAGAAAAGAGAGAGGAAGCGGTATAAACCCGAAGATCGTCCCGATGGGAGTAAAAGGCAAAACGAGCGTGGCTATGACAACAGCGACTGTGGCAACGGACAAATACTTTCCCGGCCGGCTCTTAAAGAAAGGCCTGCGGCTGCGGATTACCAGCACAATGATGGACGCAGAAATAACGGACTCCATGAACCATCCCGTTCTAAATTGCTCTGGTGTGGCATGGAGGATGAATAATAAAACCCCGAAGGTAAGATAGTCGAAGACAGAACTGATAAGGCCGAAGGTCAACATGAATTTCCGGATAAAGGCAATATTCCACCTCCTGGGTTGATCCACCATTTCCCTGTCTACATGATCCGTGGCAATCGTCATTTCCGGGAAATCCGTCATCAGATTAGTAAGCAGGATCTGCTTGGGCAACAGGGGAAGAAACGTGAGGAACAGAGATGCGCCGGCCATGCTGAACATGTTTCCGAAATTAGCGCTCGTGGCCATAAAGACATACTTCAAGGTGTTGGCAAAGGTTGTTCTTCCTTCACGCACACCCTGCACAAGAACGGCCAGGTTTTTTTCCATAAGGACGATATCCGCGGATTCTTTGGCTACGTCCACCGCGGTATCCACCGAAATGCCGACATCCGCTGCATGGAGGGCGGAAGCGTCATTGATTCCGTCTCCCATATATCCCACAACATGCCCGGCCTTCCTGAGTGCCAGGATGATCCGTTCCTTCTGGTTAGGCTCTACCTCTGCGAAAATGTCCGTCTCTGTTACCTTTGATAAAAGGGCCTCGTTGCTTATTTCGCGGAGTTCACTTCCTGTAACAATTCTTGCATCCGCCATTCCTACGTCCTGACTCACCTTGGCGGCGACAAGGCGATTGTCCCCCGAAATAATTTTCAGAGAAACACCAAGTTGCCTGAGGCGGTCAATCGTTTCGGCGATCCCTGCTTTTGGCGGGTCGAAGAAAACGAGATATCCGAGGAACGTCATATCCTTTTCACAATCCTTATCGATGCGAGGCTCTGCCCCAATGTCCCGATAAGCAATCCCCAGGAGGCGGAAACCCTGATTGCTGAGGATCTCAAATTTCTGGTGGATATCCTGTTTTACCGAAGCTATATCAACCTTATCGCCAGACGGAGCCTCTGCCGTCCTACAGATGTCAATCACATTGGGAAGGGGCCCCTTGGTGACCATCAAAGAACTGCCATCCTTTACGACGAGGATACTCAAGCGCTTCCTGATGAAGTCGTAAGGCACCTCGTCTGCCTTTTCATACGTGGCTACGTCCGGCTGCTTGTAAGAGCGAATCGCTTCATCGATAGGATTTGAGAAGCCCTTTTCAAAGAAGGCGTTCAGGTAGGCGTGAAAAAAGACTCGCTCACTGGAATTGCCTGCGAGATCTAATGCCGAATGGAGATGTACTGTTCCCTCGGTCAGGGTTCCCGTCTTGTCGGAGCAGAGGACATCCATGCTCCCGAAGTTCTCTATGGCGGCGAGCCGCTTCACAATGACCTTTTGCTGTGCCATCTTCTTGGCGCCATGAGCCAGATTGATACTGATAATAGCGGGCAGCAGTTGAGGCGTCAGCCCCACCGCCAGAGCCAGAGAAAAAAGAAACGATTCCAGGACGGGCCGGTGGAAATAGACATTGAAGGCAAAAATCAGGAAAACCAGCACCAGCGTTACTTCGAGCAACAAATACCCGAATTGCCGGACGCCACGCTCAAATTCAGTTTCCTGGGGTCTCAGTTTCAGCCTTTCCGATATTTTGCCGAACTCCGCTTCCTTCCCTGTGAAAACAACAACGGTGCGGGCCGTACCGCTGATGACGTGGGTTCCCATAAAGAGGCAGTTGGCGCGCCCGCTGAGGGGTGTTTCCGCCGGTAATTGACCGGCGTCTTTCTCAACGGGGTAGGTTTCACCCGTCATGGTTGCCTCATCCACAAAGAGATCTTTTGATTCCAGAATCAGGCAGTCTGCGGGGATGGCATCTCCTGCATTCAAAATAACGATGTCTCCCGGGACGACATCTTCTATGGGAATGTCATTGGGACTACCATCACGGATAACTGTCGTCTTGATTCTGACGATTGCCAGGAGCTTTTCGACAGCGTCAGCGGCGCCTCGTTCCTGCCAGAATCCCAGAAGGCCGCTGACCAGAACGATAAAAAGAATAATAGCAGCATCCACATGATCTTGCAGGAAGAAGGATAATCCGGCCGCAAAAATAAGGGTGAGGATAATGGGGCTTTTGAATTGGGAGATCAGCAGCGCGACTGTGTCGGATCGCTTTGACGGCTTGAGGAGATTTGCTCCGTACCTGATCAGCCGCTGCCTCGCCTCGCCGCTCTCCAAGCCTTCCTGCCGGGTATCAAGCCCCGCCAGCACCTCGGCCTGTGGGATGCTCCAGAAATCAGAGGGTTGTTGGATCATTTAGCTTACCTGTGGCGATGACTGGCTAATGGTTTGTCCACAATTATCAACTTGATCTATACTACATGCAATATAGGGGAAGGCAGTTTCCCTGTCAAGTATACTAAGCGTGGCGCTGTAAAATGGGAGTATAGACCTATATAGAAGGAGCGGGCAGGCACCGAACCAGAAATTCGCCAAAGCAAGATCAGCGGATTTGACGAAATCCCCGTTCACCGGCTAAGGGCCATTCGGACTAAGTTTGTTTCTCTATCATTACCTTAAAAAAGGCCAACGCCCATCGAATCAAATCCCAGCCATTGTTCTTGTCTTGCTATCTTCCGGGTATCGTAAAACCATGCTCAATATGAATCCGGCAAGGGGAATAATCATTATCGATTCCAGGGCGGCCGGCACGCCAAAATGATCCGCAATAACTCCGAGGAGCGTGACACAAATACCGCCTGCTCCGATAGCAAAACCTACCATGAGACCGGAGGCAACACCGAGATTCCTCGGCAGCAACTGCTGCGCCATGACAACGGTAACAGAAAAGGTTGAAATCAAAGTCAAGCCGAGAAGACCCAGTACGACAAACAACATGTAGCCATCAACGATGAATATTAACGGCAGGAGAAGTGTGCTGAAAAGCATGGATATTATCAGATAGCGTTTATGGCCCCATCTGTCAGCCAAAGGCGCTCCGCCCAAAGTACCAATGGCTCCACCGAGAAGAAATACAAATACGAGCTTCCCCGCATAGAGAGGGTCTCCCTTGAGATGGTTTATGTAGTAAAACGGGATGTAAGTCATAAGGCCCATCTGCGTCCAGGATCGCATGATCACAATTGCGATTAGTATTGATAGAGATATGTAAGCGCCCTTTTGTCGCTCCTGTGCAAACACTTTTTCCGCTGTCCTGCCTTTTTTTAATTCAGTAATGGATATGTCCCGCCAATAGAAGATTATAATTGCGACAAAAACCAATGACGGGATAATAATAACGGCCAGTGAAGAAAATCCCATGTATTTGATTATGTAAATAGAGATTATAGGGCCGATGGCAAACCCCATATTTCCGCCTACCGAAAATATGGCCATCCCCGTTGCCCGCTTTTCGCCAGTAAAAAAATGGGCGGTCTTGTATCCTTCGGGATGGTATGACGCAATACCGAATCCGCTCACTATGACAAGCATGAGAATAAGTGCATAACTTGAAGAGAATGACAATAAAGAGAATCCAACACCGGCGCAGAGGCACCCAATAGGCAGAAGAAAGGCCTTTTCCTGCCTGTCCGAAAGATATCCGAAAAGAGGCTGGAGCAGAGAGGATGTGAAGTTGGCGGCCATGAGGATGACACCGGCCATGGTGTACGAGAGGGAAAGGTTCTCTTTCAGGAAGGGGAGTATGGCGGGAAGCGCACTCTGGTATATATCTGTTACAAGGTGCCCTAATGAAAGGACCATGAGAATTTTCAGGTTGAATTTGCTCATTGTAATCAGCCGGCAATAAGAGACAGGATGCGAGGTTTATAAGAGGAAACCGCCGGCATGTCAATTGCTTTCCGCTCTTAAGAAGTATTGACTAGCTTGTAAGCAACGCATAAAATAAGAGCGTAAATACTATTAGACGGAGGCGATTGTGAAAAGAGCCCATGCACGAATCTCAGAAATCCGCTTTATCATTCTGATCCTTGCAGCGGTTTTGATTTCCTTGTTGCCTGCGGCCTGGGCATCGGCTGAGGAAAGAACAGGGGATGAAGATATACTAAGAGCCACTCTGGAGAACGGGTTGCGGGTCATTATTGTCCGAAACACCCAGGCTCCGGTCGTCACGACAATAGTGAATTACCTTGTTGGTTCAAACGAGGCGCCGGCGGGGTTTCCGGGGATGGCCCACGCCCAGGAGCACATGATGTTCAGGGGCAGCCCGGGCCTTTCAGCGGACCAGCTTGCAGACATCATCGCCTTGATGGGCGGAGATTTCAATGCGGACACACAACAGACGGTCACGCAATATTCCTTTACCTGCGCCCAGGAAGATCTGGACATAGCCCTGCGCATAGAATCAATCCGGATGAAGGGCGTACTCGACGGTGAGGAATCATGGAAGGAGGAAAGGGGGGCTATCGAACAGGAGGTAGCTCAGGACCTCTCCGATCCCGACTATATCTTTTACGCAAGGCTTCTTGAAATTATGTTCAAGGATACGCCGTATGCGCACACACCTCTGGGAACGGTACCTTCCTTTGAGAAGACAACAGGGGCCATGCTCAAACAATTTTACGACACCTGGTACGCACCCAACAATGCAATTTTAGTGATTGTAGGCCATGTCGAGCCCCGGACTGTGCTTAAGGAGGTCGAGAAATATTTTGCTTCCATACCGCGCAAAAGTATTCCCAAACGTCCTCCCTTACGGCTTGGACCCCTGAAACCGGAATCCTTCACGATGAGCACGGACCAGGCGCACGGGCTCGTGGCCGTCTCTTTCCGCATGCCCGGTTACGGAAGCGGCGATTACGCGGCAAGTGAGGTGCTCGCAGACGTATTGAGCAGCCAGCGGGGAAGTCTGTTCGGATTGGTGGTTGATGGAAAAGCCCTCGACAGTGACTTCAGTCTGCTCACCCTCCCTGTGGCGGGCCTGGCCTACGCGGCCGCTTCATTCCCAAAGGGAACCGATCCTCAACCTCTAATTAAGGAGATCAGGAGGATTCTCGCGGACGATGTGAAAGAAGGATTTTCCGCTGACCTTGTTGAGGCAGCCAAACGCAACAGGCTGACGAGGGCCGAACTGCAGAAAAATTCAGTTCCAGGTCTTGCCATGGCCTGGTCTCAGGCGGTTGCAGTAGAGGAAAGGCAATCGCCGGACGATACCTTGATCGCCATCCAGCAGGTTTCTGTAGCCGATGTCAACAGGGTGGCAAAGAAGTACCTGCAGCTTCAGCAGTCTGTAGAAGCCACTCTCATCCCGCAATCCGCAGGCAAGCCTGTCTCTGCGAGAACCCGGGGAGGAATGGAATCCTTCGCACCCAGGGAGACAAAGAGCGTGGAACTGCCCGGTTGGGCGGACAAGGCATTGAAGCGGCTCTCCGTGCCGGTCTCCACGGTGAAGCCGGAGGTCATAGTTCTTCCCAGCGGACTGAAAGTCATAATACAGTATGCCTCTGTGAGCGACACTGCAAGCGTATACGGCCACGTGAAAAATAATCCTAACCTTGAGGTGCCGGAGGGAAAGGAAGGGTTGGATCGTGTACTCGGCCCGCTCTTTTCTTTCGGTACAACTTCACTGAACAGGCTGGCTTTCCAGAAAGCTCTGGACGATATAGGGGCGGAAATATCTGTGGACACTGACTTCTCGCTTCAGGTACTCGCCAAACACTTTGATCGCGGTGTGGAGCTTCTTGCGGACAATCTGCTTCACCCTGCACTGCCCGAAGAGGCCTTCAAAACATTGCGGAAACAGCTGGCAGATGAGGTGGCGGGCGAACTTGAAAGTCCCGACTACCTGACAAAGCGAACATTGAAAACATCCCTCTTCCCCGGGAGCGACGCTGCCCTCCGTGAGGCCACGCCATCGACCATTTCTTCTCTGACCCCGGACGAAGTGAAATCATATTATCAAAAGGTGTTCCGCCCGGACCTGACGATAATCGTCTTTATCGGCAAAGTGAAGCCGGAGGCGGTCAGGAAGGTGATCGAGAAATACTTCGGATCATGGCAGGCCGAAGGACCGAAGCCCGATACGCTCCTGTCCTCGGTTCCGCTGAATAAACCATCTGCCACGGCCGTGCCGGACCTCAGTCGGACGCAGACGAAGGTGATTCTTGCCGAGACACTCGGCTTGACCAGATCTCATCCGGATTACTATGCTTTGGAATTAGGCAACCATGTACTGGGCGGCGCGTTCTACTCAACCTGGCTTTACCGTGATCTCAGAGAAAAGACGGGGCTCGTTTATCATGTTTCTTCATCCTTCAATGTGGGCAAAACGCGATCCCTTTATGAAGTAAGGTATTCCTGCGACTCCGACAATGTGTCTAAAGCGCGAGCCATCATCGAATATGATCTGAGAAAGATGCAGGAGGAACCCGTGACACCAGATGAGCTGAGGAAAGCTCAATCTCTGACGCTTCGAGAGATCCAGCTTGAGGAGGCAAGCGCCGACAGCATAGCGCTGGGACTTATATACAGGGCGACTAATGACTTGCCGCTCGACGAGCCTATTGTCGCTGCGCAAAGATACTTGAAAATCACTCCCGAAGAGGTACAGGCTGCTTTCTCGAAGTGGCTTCGTGTCGGTGATATGGTTCAGGTTACTCAAGGGCACTTTCCCAAGTAACGGCAATTTTGATATTGCCACAAGAGCAGGGTTTTTTCGAACTTGACCAATCTAAGATATTTTCGCGTAATAAATAAGTGAATCCCTTATAGAACTATTCTGTGAGACTTTGCATAACTGTATAAAACCAGCAATTATGTCATTCCGGCGAAAGCCGGAATCCAGTATTATCAAGCATTTCCTAGATTCCTGGTCAAGCCCGGAATGACGAATAGAGGAGTTATGCAAAGGTTTTTCTGTATATCTAATATTATTTTTGTCAGTTTCCGTTTATTCTGAGAATGAAGCGCAATTATTGAGGTCTGCATGAGTCTTTGCAGCGGGCCGGATGAACCGCTGAGGCCTCGTATTGATTGAAACGTTCCTACGAGCGTGGCGGGTCTTGTTGTGCTATGCCAGCTCTCACGACACCGAAACGTATAATGGGCCATCCTGGGCGCAAAGATGGTGGGGCAATACTTCTCGAAAAGTAGTGCCATTTGTTTCTTGACAAGAAAGTGAGCACTTGCTATATAATTAAACCTATGGGAACAACGTCAAGAATGTCACGTGAAGAAAGGCGAAAACTTATACTCATAAGAGTTCGCGAACTCTTCGCGCAAAAAGGTCTCCATGGAGCTACAACGCGGGAACTGGCGCAGTCAGCCGGCATATCGGAAGGCCTGCTATTCAAGATATTCCCCACCAAAGAGAAGCTCTATCATGACATGCTTGCCCTATTCTCCGACAACATGTCGGAAAAGACAAAAAAAATAATGTCTCTCAGGCCTTCTGCCTCAACGCTCGTGCTGATCGTCCACTTATTGGTGTCAGAACTGATATCGGTCAGACTGACTGAGCGTGACGATTTTATCCGCCTTTACCTGCGCAGCCTCGCGGGGGACGGAGAATTTGCGCGTCATGTGCTGGAAGAGACTGACAGACAGGTGATCCCGATGCTCCGGGCAAATATCAAGGCAGCTATCGCATCGGGGGATGTCATGGACAGCCCGGTGCCGCATCATTTGCGTGCCTGGTTTACGGATCGTTTACCCTTCGTCATCATGACGGATTTTGTGCCGTCGGCGCCTGTGTTGAATTATGGCCTTTCGCGAGAAAAGCTCGTGAAGCATGTCGTCTGGTTTCTGTTGCTTGGGATTGGGATGAAAGAGGAGTCCATACGGCGTTATTATAATGCGAGGGCGTTGACCATTCTAAAAAGGTGATTTTGAAGCGCTATGAGTGAGGATAGGACGATGTTTCTGGCTGGAAAGAGACCTTTTTAGTGGGCAAGCGCGTGAAAGCCTCCATGCCCTCTATGATAGCCGTCTCAGAAAGATTATCGGCGTCCTCTTCGGGTGCGCCGTCGGTCTACGGGAACACGCTTACTATCGAATTCAAATCAAACCGCAGAGGTGTAGAATGCAGATCAATAACATCGCCAATCGAATCGTTGCCACGCTGGTTCTCATCGGAGTCCTGACACTGACCGGTTGCGGACAGCAGAGCAAAGGCGGGCCACCACAGGGCGGACCTCCGGAAGTTGCCATTGTGGAGGTAAAGACAGAGACGGTAGCGATCACGACGGAACTGGCAGGCCGGACGTCTGCCTACCTTGTAGCCGAAGTCCGTCCTCAGGTGGGCGGCATCATCCAGAAGCGCCTCTTCAATGAAGGAGCGGATGTCAGGGCCGGCCAGGTGCTCTTTCGGATCGATGCAGCTCCCTTTCAAGCGGCCCTTGACAATGCCAAGGCTGGGCTCAACAGGTCCGAGGCCAATCTGCTGGCGATCCGCTTGAAGGCCGATCGCTTGCGGGAATTGCTGGCTGATAAAGCGGTCAGTCAGCAGGACTGCGACGATGCGGCTGGTGCACTGAAACAAACGGAGGCGGATATCCAGTATTGGAAGGCCACGGTTGATACGGCCCTTATTAATCTGAAATACACCTCTGTCAAGGCCCCCATTTCAGGCCGCATCGGACGATCCAATGTGACGGAGGGCGCCCTGGTGACGGCGCAACAGCCCATAGCCCTGGCTACCATTCAACGACTTGATCCCGTGTACGTGGATGTGCCCCAATCCACGACGGAAGTGCTGCGATTGCGGCGCCGCCTGGAGGAAGGGCACCTCAAGCACAACGGGCAGGTCCGGAATAAGGTCCGCCTTATTCTGGAAGACGACACCCGATATCCCTTGGAAGGGGCGCTTCAATTCCGCGACGTCACGGTCGATCCGACGACCGGATCGATCATTCTGCGGGTTGTCTTTCCCAACCCGAAGGGCTTTCTGCTGCCGGGCATGTTCGTCCGGGCGGTGGTGGAAGAAGGCGTCAATGAGCATGCTGTCCTGGTACCTCAACAGGCCGTGTCGCGCGACCCGAAGGGGAATCCTGTTGCTTTGATCGTGGATGCCGAGGGCAATGTCCAGCAGCGGATGCTTACACTCGATCGTGCCATCGGCGATAAATGGCTTGTTTCATCCGGCCTTTCTCCCGGCGATCGGGTGATCGTCGAGGGGATGCAAAAGGTGAAACCGGGCACTTCCGTGAAGGTTGTTCCTTTTGGGGCCGGTAGCGAAAATAATAGCGGGGAACGTAAGAATGCGGCCCCACCGGCTGCAAAGGCGAATTGACGGGGGTAGGCGATGCTGTCTAAATTCTTTCTCGATCGTCCGGTTTTTGCGTGGGTCATCGCCATCATCATCATGGTGGTAGGGGGGCTGGCAATCTACAACTTGCCCATATCGCAGTACCCACCCATCGCTCCACCATCTATATACATCAGTGCCTTTTATCCCGGGGCCTCTGCGGAGACCGTGGAAAACAGTGTGACGCAGATCATCGAGCAGAAGATGACCGGCCTCGACAGAATGATCTACCTGTCCGCCACCAGTGATTCCGCCGGAACCAGCCGTCTTGAATTGACCTTTGCACCGGGGACAGATCCGGACCTGGCTTGGGCCAAGGTCCAGAATAAGCTCCAACTCGCCATGGCAAATCTCCCTCAGGTGGTTCAGAGCCAGGGAGTAACCGTCGGTAAAGCCACGCGGAACTACCTGATGATCGTGGGGTTGATCTCGGAAGACGGCAGCATGAATGGCAACGACTTGAGGGACTATGCTCAATCGAACCTTGAGAAAGTCCTGTCGCGAGTGCCGGGCGTCGGAGAGGTGGAGAACTTCGGCTCCCAGTATGCCATGCGCATCTGGCTCAATCCCGACAAGCTGACGGATTACCGCCTGACTGTACAGGATGTCATCACGGCGCTGCGGGCGTACAACGTCGAAGTTTCCGCCGGGCAGTTTGGTGGGATGCCGGCGGTTGAGGGACAGCGCCTGAATGCGTCTATCCTTGTCCAGGGCATGCTTAAGACGCCTGATGAGTTTGCCGCCATCCCCATCCGCATCAATCCGGACAGCTCCATCGTACGGGTCAGGGACGTGGGGCGTACGGAACTGGGGACGGAGTTCTACGATGTCGATGTATTTCATAACGGCAGACCGGCTGCGGGCCTTGCCATCCGGCAGGCATCCGGCGCCAACGCGCTGGAAACGGCCGACGCAGTCAAGAACAAAATGGCGGAGATGAGCCGCTTCTTCCCGCCTGGAATGAAGGTAATCTATCCTTATGATACCACCCCGTTTGTCAAAGTGGCCATCGAGGAGGTTGTCAAGACCCTGTTTGAGGCCATCATATTGGTCTTTCTGGTCATGTATCTCTTCCTTGGGAATATCCGGGCCACCCTGATTCCGACTATTGCCGTGCCCGTGGTGCTGCTCGGAACCTTTGCGATTCTGGGTTTCTTCGGATTTTCCATCAACATGCTGACCATGTTCGCCATGGTGCTATCCATCGGTTTGCTGGTGGATGATGCCATTGTCGTGGTAGAAAACGTGGAGCGGATCATGGCGGAGGAGGGACTTTCTCCCAAGGAAGCCACTGCCAAGTCGATGGAACAGATTACCACCGCCCTGATCGGGATCGGGCTCGTGCTCTCGGCGGTATTCGGGCCCATGGCGTTTTTTGGCGGTTCGACCGGTGTCATCTATCGTCAGTTTTCCGTGACCATTATCGCCTCCATGCTTCTTTCGGTTGTTGTTGCCCTGATCCTTACGCCCGTCCTATGCGCATCACTTCTCAAGCCGGTAGTAGCGGGGCACGAACCGGCCGAAAACGCGATCTTCTTTCTGCGGCCCTTTCTTTTATGGTTCGATCGTTCCTTTCTACGTTCCCGGGACCTGTTTATAAAATTGGCCGGCCGCACGCTGGTGCGAAGAAAACGATATATGATTGTGTTCGTGGTTTTGCTGGCAGTGATGGGATTGTTGTTTTTGCGTATGCCCACTGCCTATCTGCCCGACGAGGATCAGGGGATACTGCTTGCTCAGGTGATGATGCCCACGGGCTCTACCCTGGAGCAAACCAAGAAGATTGTGGACGACGTCCGTCATTATCTTGACGAGAATGAAAAAGAGACCGTGGAATCCTGTCTGACGATTTCCGGTTTCGGATATTCAGGCAGAGCGCAGACCAACGGCATGGTGTTTATCAAGCTGAAGGACTGGAAACTCCGCAACCGGTCGGACATGAGGGTAAAGGCCATTGCCGGCAGGGCCATGATGGCCTTCTCGCAAATCCGCGCCGCCTTGGTGTTCGCCTTTCCACCGCCACCCGTCATTGAGCTGGGCAACGCCAGAGGATTCGACTTTCAACTGTTGGATAGAGGAGGGCTCGGGCACGGAGCGCTGATGGCCGCCCGCAACCAGCTGCTGGGCATGGCGGCGCAGGATAAGAGCTTAGCTGCTGTCCGGCCAAACGGCATGGAAGATGTTCCCCAATACCAAATTGACGTGGATTGGGAAAAGGCCGGCGCCCTGGGGATTCCCATCACTTCCATCCACAATACTATCGCCGCGGCCTTTGGCGGCGCATACGTCAACGACTTTATTCAGGCAGGCCGGGTAAAAAGGGTGTATGCCCAGGCAGACGCCCCCTACCGCATGCTGCCAAAAGATCTGGAAAAGCTCTATGTGCGGAATACTGAGGGCAAGATGGTCCCCTTTTCATCCTTTGCGTCAGGCCACTGGACGTCCGGTTCTCCCAGGCTGGAGCGCTATAACGGTTTTCCATCGCTAAACATCTGGGGAGAACCTGCGCCGGGAAAAAGCTCCGGTGAGGCTATGCGGGCGATGGAGGAAATCGTTTCAAAATTGCCTCAGGGAATAGGGTATGAATGGAACGCCATTTCCTATCAGGAGCGGATGTCCGGTACACAGGCGCCCCTCCTGTACGCCTTTTCAATTCTCGTGATCTTCCTTTGTCTGGCGGCCCTCTACGAGAGTTGGCCTATTCCTATTTCAATTCTTATGGTTCTCCCCCTCGGGGCTATCGGCGGCGTTATCGCCTCGAGCCTGCGGGGGCTGCACAACGATGTCTATTTCCAGATCGGCCTTTTGACTACCCTGGGTCTGACTACCAAGAATGCGATTCTGATTGTCCAATTCGCCAAAGCCAGGTTGGAAGAGGGGAAGGGGCTGATCGAAGCGACTCTGGAAGGAACGAGATTACGCTTCCGCCCCATCATCATGACATCCCTCGCATTCGGCTTCGGCGTCTTACCCCTGACCCTGACCACGGGAGCCGGCGCGGGAGCTCAGAATGCCATCGGCACAGGCGTCCTGGGCGGAATGGTGACGGCCACAGTTCTGGTGATTATTTTTTCACCCCTCTTTTATGTGCTTATCGAGAGTGTCTTCGGTAAGCGGGCGATGGGTGAAACTACCGGGTCCGGCGGTATCAATCGATTCTTTAAGGTTTTGAAAGAAAAACTTCTGGGAAAATACCGAAAGGGAGAGGCAGCAGGGACCACTGACGTAGCATCCTCAGAGGATCGATGATATGAAAACAAAATTATTTCTGCTCTTGACTTTAATAACCCTTCTTCCGGGGGGCTGCACCATGGCCCCAAAATACGAGCGACCGGCAGCGCCAGTACCCGCCGAATGGCCGAAGGGTACGGCCTATCAGGCGCCCGAATCTGCGGCCAGCACTCCAGCGGCAGCAGAGCTGAAGTGGCGGGAATTTTTCACCGATGAAAAACTCCAGAAGGTCATCGAGACTGCTTTGAACAATAACCGCGATCTGCGCCTTGCGGCCTTGAACGTGGAACGGGCGCGGGCGCTCTACGGCATACAGCGTGCTGAGCTTCTGCCTGCCGTCAATGCCACCGGCAGCATGAGCAGCCAAAGGGTGCCAGCCGATCTTTCGACCACCGGAAGCGCGATGACCACCGACCAATACGGTGTCAATCTCGGTATCAGTTCCTGGGAGCTCGACTTCTTCGGCCGCATCCGCGGCCTGAAAGATCGAGCGCTGGAGGAGTACATCGCCACTGATCAGGCCCGCCGGAGCGCACAGATCCTGCTGGTATCCGCCGTGGCCAACGCGTACCTTACCCTTGCCGCAGATCGGGAAACCGTCAAACTGGTGGCCTCCACCCTTGAGACGCAGGAGGCCTCCTACAAATTGATCCGGAAACGTTATGACGTCGGACTCGCGTCCGAACTGGACCTATGGCGGGCGCAAAGCCAAGTGGATGCCGCCAGGGGAAACGTCGCCCGCTACACGCAACTGGCAGCGCAAGATGAAAACGCCTTGAATATTCTGATCGGTTCTCCAATGCCACCAGCACTCCTGCCGTCAGATCTGGGCAGCGTCAGCCCTCCCAAAGAGATTTCTCCCGGCATGTCCTCCGAACTGCTCCTGCAACGACCTGACGTGCTGGCGGCGGAACATCAGCTCAAGGCGGCCAACGCCAATATCGGCGCCGCCCGTGCGTCTTTCTTCCCCCGGATCTCCCTGACGACCACCATAGGGACCGCAAGCGCCGATCTGTCCGGACTCTTCAAATCTGGACAGGGTACGTGGAGTTTTGCACCGCAGATCATTATACCTATTTTTGATGCCCGCACGTGGTCGGCATACGATGTAACGAAAGTGGATAGGGAAATATCTGTGGCCCAATACGAGAAAGCGATCCAGACGGCTTTCCGGGAAGTGGCCGATGCCCTTGCCGTGCGGGGCACAGTGAACCAGCAGATAGCGGCGCAACAATCACTGGTCGATGCTGTTGCAGAAACCTACCGCCTCTCCAATGCGCGTTATACGAAGGGCATTGACAGCTACCTGAGCGTTCTGGACGCGCAACGCTCGCTCTACACGGCTCAACAGGGACTGATCGCCTTACATCTTTTTCGGTTCACCAACCTCGTTACACTTTACAAGGTGCTGGGTGGGGGCTATGCAACTACTCCAGCCTTGCCGGACGCTGCTATAAAGTGATTCCGCAGGTGATGTAGCGCGAACGGCTCAATGCCGGGCAGCTGCGGAACACTCTAGACGGCAGGTGAGTGAAGACGCAGCCGGCACAGAACCGGCCAGAGTTTGATGGGGAGGGTCACCTCAATTCATTGTGATGGATCGGTGTTCTTTATCGGTGAGACCCATATTCTATTTCCTTTCACGCCCCCAGCACGTATATAATAGAATTAGAATATTGGGAAGGCAAAGATCAGGCGAAACATGCATTTTCATTCGGCAGTCAAAAAAATGGGGCATATAGTTTCGTAAGTGAAACTCAGCCCCATTTATTTATCGACAATCTACTCAGGTATGAACAGCTCTGACATTCGCAAAAATATGCGTTGAATGCGGAGCAATCTACTCACTAATAAATTTCTGTTTACACCTAACTCTTCGGAACTACCGCAGAGGCCGGGGGAAGATAAGGTTTCTTCGCACCAGCTTTCTTCCTCGCATCCTTTATGGCATCCATGGTTATGCCGCTCCGGGGAATCTTCAATTTCTGGCCGGGGTAGATCAGATTGGCTTTCTTAATCTTTCCCTTGTTAGCGTCATAAATGACAGGCCAGAGGAAGGGATCATTGTAAACCTTCTTCTTCTTGGCTATTGCCCACAGGCAGTCGCCCTTTTTAACAACGTAAGTCTCCAGTTTGCCGGTTTCCGCCTTGCCCTTCGCCCCTGCTTTGCTTTCCCCTGTCGTGGCTTCACCCTCAGGCGCAACTCTCTGGCCCTGTACGCCGGCAGCTGATTCCTTCTGAGCCGCCACCTGCTGTTCGGCTCCGCCGTCCTTCACAGTTGCCGTCTTTGTGCATGCGCCGGCAAAAATCAACGTGAGACTCATAATGAATGCTAATAGCCCATAAAGTGCGGTTCGTCTTATCATGCGAAATACTCCTTTCTATGATTTTGAGTTACAATAATATTCTCTTTTTACTACTTTTCAAAAAAAAGTCAATTGTTTTTTATAAAAATAATTTGTATAGTAACGATCAGTACAGAAATATCGCGATATCTATCGCGGGGGAATAATTGTGACAAAAAAGCAGAAAGCCATTGCTGACATCTTCGATAATCTCAGAAGGGTATACCAGGTCATTAACGAGCAGTCCAAGAAGGCGAAGAAACAGACGGGTATTACGGGTCCGCAGCTCTGGGCAATCAAGATGATCGCCGAATCCTCTCCCGTTCAGGTATCTGAGCTGGCCCATAAGATGTATCTTCATCCGGCAACCGTTGTGGGCATACTGAACCGTCTGGAAGGGAAAGGGCTTGTCTTACGGACGCGCACACGTGAAGACCGGCGGGTCGTCGATGTCAATCTGACGCCGGAGGGGAAAGCGCTGGTTGCGAGGGCGCCCGAGGTGGCTCAGGGTCTTCTGGCTGCCGGTCTGGAAGTGCTGCCTGCTGTAAGACTCCTGGATATAGCCTCTGCCCTGGATGAACTTGTTCAGATCCTGGGAGCGCAGGAAGTCCCACCCCATTTGATCTTATCGCCTGAAGTGAACGTACCGAGAAAGCTAAAAAAAGTTAATTTGCAATAAACAAAGGAAGAAGGAAGCAAGTCCAAACGGCTCTCAGACGTCAACACCGAGAAAAGCGCGCATGGCATAGCCGATCAGGAAACTGAACGCAGCCACAACAAAACTTAGTCCCGCCACTTTCGATAATGCCGCAGTTCGTCATCGGCTATGTTTTTCAGTATCTTCCGGTTTTCAGGTGATTTGACCTTTTCGGCGAGTTTACCATAGATATGATGCTCGGTGATTTCATTCCTCTGAAACCCGAGCAGTTTCTTGCGCATCGTCTCGGTGATGTTCATCTTTCGGCACACCATGTATATTCTATTTTCGTTCGAACGGCCTTTTGGGATCAACCTTATCTCTTAACAGTTCCGCCCTTCTACAGGCTTCTTTAGCCCCCAGCTTGCAGGCGGTTACAAAATCTGCTTGAGCCAGGCGGGGTTTTCTCATTTTTATGTAAACTTCACCCCTGATACGATATAGCCTCTGGCTGTCAGGTACCACATGGAGTGCTTTATTGACCAGGCCCAGAGCTACATCAACCTGATCTGGTCGGTCTTTTAAAATCAGCGCCTTGACTCCCAGATTTCTCGGGGACAGAGGGGCTATCTCCAAACCCTTATCCACGGACACAAGGGCTTCCTCCGGCCTTCTTAGCACATAGAGGGCAAAAGCCTTTCCCGCATAGGCATCGACAAGGCCGGCATTAAGTAGAATGGCCTGGTTGAACGCGTCGAGGGCATCTTTCCAGCGCTGAGTGGCCAGAGCTCCATTACCTTTCTCCACATATTCTAGTGCCGACATTCCCTTGACAATGTTCTCGTGCCTATCCTTCATTTCCTTACTGGGAGGTTCTTTAGCCCCTGCTGCAGCTTCCTTCTGCCTCTGGGCCTTCAGTTCCGAAAGCTCCTTCTGCAAAATTGCCAACTGGCTTTGAATCTCCTTATAGTTCTCCGTGCTCTCGCCTTCCTGTATCCTGGATATCTTGTCTTTGAGGTTCGAAGTATCGATGGTAGCCCGGATCTGGATAGTGACCACCATGTTTTCTCCTGACATCTTCCAGTCCTCTTTCAGAACCTCCACGGACATGATACCCGAGGCGAGCGTATTTATCTGATCTTTGGACAACTGGAAATTCTTTACTTCAGTGGAGCTTGTGATATAAGTGCCGGCCTGTTCGAGTGCCAGTCTTTTTGCTTCAATGAGGGCAAGGGCCTTGGCATCCTTCTTGGAGTCGAGGTCGCCCATTACATATTTGCCTTCAGAGACAACAACGGATGGTCCTGCATAGACCGCGGTACCGAACCACACTGAGGAACATAACACTATGACAAAAATCTGCATCAATCTTTTCATTTTTCTCCCCTTGCCAATATGGCCGTACATAGATCGTTACAGAAAAATACCCTTGTCCTCTATGGAAGATCAGATTTCCTTGTGAGCGCTGCTTTGAAAATGGGATATATTTATACATCAAACCCGGACAAAATACAAGAGGAGTGATTGGTTCATTCCCGGAACACCAAGCAGGGGAGAGCATTGCAGAATCGCGCCTCGTCCAGTGACAATGAAATTATCCCACGGTGTAATGTCCCTGCCTTACGACGGCAAAGGTTATGTACTGCACCTGAAAAATACAGATAAACCCTCAGATGCAAAGACCGGATATTAGCGAAGGAGAGGGTGCAGTGGGGAAAGACAGATCAGGGTGGAAAATCTCCTTGAATATAATTTCAACTTGAGGTACCTTCCACGGTACATTTCGTCAAACAGAGGACCGGCAGACTGTTCAATTATAGGTTCTACTAAGTACATCATTTCATTATTAAGATGTCATATCGACCCCTTCGGTTTACTCAGGGTAAACTCCGGGAGATATCTTTTAGTTTTACCCCCCTACTAAGATTTCCCGCTACCCTTCGCGATGCTCAGGGCTTCGGCTCACCGAAATGACAATAGTACATGGAAATTTCCGAACTGTGGCATAAAATACGTAACCGAATTTATGAACCAGTGTACTTAGTCGCATTGACCATGAGCAGGTGAAACGAGTCGAATGGTCTTTGGTTTAATTGCCCGCAGCTTGCGCGAGAAGACGGGTCAAGGGCTTGTCCTGGGGTTAATTTGGTTCTTGTATTTTCAAAGAAAACTGTCTAAGAAAGCTATGCATATGTGCAATGCATCTTAATTTGAAGGAGGATCACGATGAAAGTAGTAGCGTTGAACGGAAGCGCCCGTAAAGACGGCAATACTGCAATTATAATCAACTTGGTTTTCGATGAGTTGAAGAAAGAAGGAATTGAGACGGAATTGATACAACTGGCGGGAAATCCCATTGCAGGATGTATTGCCTGCTATAAGTGTTTCAAGAATAAAAACCGCCGATGCTCTGTTGAAAAGGATATGCTCAATGACATTATCGAGAAGATGCTCGAGGCAGACGGAATAATACTTGGATCGCCAACATATTTTTCCGACGTCTCATCCGGTATGAGGGCGTTTATCGAGCGATGCGGTTTTGTCGCACGTGCAAATGACTACATGTTCAAGTACAAGGTCGGGGCCGGCGTTGTTGCCGTCCGCAGAGCAGGGGCAATCCCCGCATTCAACTCCATCATGCTGTTTCTGCATTACATGCAGATGATGATTCCAGGTTCCAGCTATTGGAATATAGCAATAGGAAGGGATCCTGGCGAAGTCTTGAAGGATGAGGAAGGCGTTCAGACCATGAAGACCCTTGGGCAGAACATGGCATGGCTCCTCAAAAAAGTTCGGGCATGAGATGCCACTGCGTCATTTAGTCAACCCACTTGACGTATTCGCTTATATCCACCCTTTTTCTTTCGAAGTTATTGAGAGGAAAGTTTTCATCGGGATATCCCATGGCGATCCCTATGGCGATTTTCCGATCGTCTGGAATGGATAGAATCTTGCGCAAGAGACCCGGGTTACGGACAGCCATGGCCATGATACAGGTTCCGATCCCTTTATCATAGGCAAGAAGACATATGGTCTGCACAATGAGGCCGATATCGAGCATGGCGTATTCGACAAGGATATCCCTGGGAATACAGGCGACAACCAGGCATGGCGCACCGAATAGCAGGGTCATGTCTTCATACAGTCTGTTGCGGGCTTCCTTATCATCACGTTTGACATTCAGGGTTGTCAGCATCATCTTCCCCAATTCCCCGTACCTTCCTTTCAGGCGCTCAGGCCAGACTTCGTGCATGGGGACATCGAGGGGAAATGATTGGCCATCGACGAATGAGCGGTGGTTCGCCTCTCTGAATTCATCAAGCCGCTTCCCGGTCAGCACATAAAATTCCCACAACTGCGTGTTGCCCCAGGACGGCGCCCAGCGCGCCGTCTCCACGATATCGCGAATTGTTTCCCGGGGAATCTCTTTTGCTTTGAATTTCCTTATGCTCCGCCTTCCTTCGATTGCAGCTCTTAATTCCATATCAAACCCTTTCTGAGATCATTTGATTTATTCCGTCCCTTGTATCTGTCATACAACGATTCTCAATTAGATTATAGCATGGGTCCCCGGAAAGGAGGGAAAAGCGGAGACCCTTAACCCGATAAGATGAAAGGTAGAGGATGACAACTCACGACTTCGGGTTTTTTCTAAGATGCCCACTTGCTACCTGATATGCTGTCACCGTAAAGCCCCTTGCGTATCAGGCAGGGCATTCTCTCAGTTTTCTTTTCAAGACGTGCTTCAGTATTTCATTGCTCCTGCAAGCTTCAAATTGGACATGAAGAAGCCTGCCGTGATGACGCCGCAAATAATGACACCCCAGATAATGTACTTTAGCATCCTGTGCGAATCGAATTTTGTTTCCAGCCTCATGGCCGAAAAGACAAAACCAAGAACAACAAACACGATGATAACAATAACGCCGTGCGTTGTCCAATGATGCCCCAAGGCCGCCTTCATGGCGCTCATGACAGCATCGTTTTTTTCCTTAATGACCAGGATTATCGCGTTCAGCACGCTTGTTACGGCCAGTGACATACCGAACCCGGCAGCATATTTATCCATCGGTGAATTTTCCATAGCCCTTACCTCCCCATTAGTCCCATTGTTACGCCCTTGCCGATGATGCCGCCGGCGCCTTCCATGAAAAATCCTAATACGACTATGAGCGCACAAATCCCGAGAACGAGACATCGTTTCTCTTTTTCCATGAGAGGTGCATTCCTATAGACGGCAATGGGCAGGTATATGCCAAGGAGCAGCATCACGAAAAAAAGATGTTCCTTCACTTCCATGAAATAGTTATGGGCCCACGGCCACTGTCCCGCCTTTATTATATCCCTGTCATGGCCGTAATAAACCACGTACCAGTAACCTCCGATGATATAGGCGAGGACGATCAGCACAGCTACTGCCAGGCTTAATTTCTTTATTCTCTCGATATTTCCCTCGTTGACATTCAAGACGTCCACGAACAGAGCGACGGCAAACATTATGCCGATGACGCCCAATGCCACATGCACCATCATTACTCCCTGGACAAACATATTATCACTCCCTTCTCTCGGACTGCATATTGACTGTTTTTTAAAGTTGGATATCTATCATCGCGAATCCGCGTTACTTGCCTTTGTCATGTGCTTCGGGACCGAACGTCAGTTGGTAAGCTATGTACAAGGAGTAGTAGTTAGGGCCGTAGACGTCCTGGCCTACGGAAAGCAGCAGGTGGTGATTGTCAGTAAAGTTTATTATGGCGCCCACCGTGTAGCCTTTGCTTTCATCAATGTCGGCCTTGCTTGATGTCTTGTAGTAGAGTTCCGCTCCCAATGTCAGCTTCTTATTGATCTCCCGCTGTAACAGCCAGCCGAACTGCCAGTAGTCCCTGTTATCCTCGCCCGATATAAACCAGTAGCCTCCGCCCCCATAGGTCGTCCACGGTCCCCAGCTCTTCTGCAGCCACAGCGGCAGGAAAAATAGAGTCTTCCCATTTCCCAGCCCTCTTGTAACATCGCCGGTCGGTATCTCGACGATCGGGAATATTCCCACCTGAGGAACGTACTTCGATTCCTGGATGAAACGGTACTTCATGCCAAACTCCGTATCTCCGTAGCCATACTGCGAACCCTCTCCTTCCGGCTTCACGTATTGGAGGGGAGCGATTAAATGGACTTGGAGATTCGGCACGAGCCCGTAGTTAACTTCGACATGGGGTAACGTGGCAGAGACCTGGTCCCGGTCCTTGATGTATTGTGTAGCGAGATATATTTCCCAATGCTTGTATTCAACTGTTTCCGGATCGTCGGTCTTAAATGGCGGACCGGCCAGAGCTGCCCTCGGCGCGGAAGCAAGAACAAGACAGAACGCCGCGACTACGAAGATATGGATTCTTCTCATCAGATCTCCTTTCCGATTTTAAAAGCCTGCCCCAGATATTTTTCCACGCCATAATAGGATTGTATCTCCGGGCCAAACAGTACCGGACTTACTTTTAGAATATCCGGCAGACCGTTTTCCCCGAGGACGGAATCTTCGGCTTTGACATCCATGATCTCGCCTATGAAATGCGTGTGAATCCCGATTTCACTGGTGCTCAGCAGCTTGCATTCCAGGATCAAGGAAAATTCCTGTATATAAGGGGCGTCAACTTTGTCGCTCTTTACGGCTGTAAGCTCTGCGGCAGCAAATTTATCCACCGTCCTCCCCGAAACCATTCCGAGATAATCGGCTATCTTGGCCTGTGCGGCGGAAGGCACGTTCACCGTGAATGCCTTGCGTTCCAAAATGTTGCCATGGGTATACGTCGCTTTTCTTAGTGAAACAGCCACGCATGGGGGGCTGGAACTGCAGACCCCTCCCCAGGCTATGGTCATGGCATTAGCCTTCCCTCCCTTGTCGTATGTCCCTATGACCCATACAGGGGTCGGATATATTAATGTTCTTGCGCCGAATGACTTTTTCATAGATACCTCTTCGTCATATGATATTTACATCTATTTTAATGGATAAGGCAAGAGATACAATGATAGTTAAAGGTGTGTAAAATAGCAAGTTGATACTGACATTCATATTTCGGTTATTTTACTTTTTCCTTGTTTTTATATAAAATAAAGCTATACGATGCTTTGCAAGGGTTGCATGCAATTGCACATAACAGCAAAACAGAAAAATCCCGATTCCATAAGCCGGGCGCCGGAATGATAGGACTGCTTTCTACATAGCGGTAAATTTGAAATATTTGAAAAGGGGGAAAGTTATGGACATTTTCACCGCCATAAAGGAAAGGCGAAGCTGCCGGAATTTCATGTCTGATCCGGTAAGTAATGAAGTGCTTGAGAAGATACTGGAGGCGGGTACGTGGGCGCCGTCGGCGGCGAATAATCAGCCCTGGGAATTTATCGTTGTTACGAATGGTGAGATCAAGAAGGACATATTCACTGAATCTGAAAAATGCAAAAAAATCCTGTTTGAAAAAAGTGGGTGGAAGTGGGTTGACCGTTATAAGATTGGATTTCTCAATGAGGCGCCGGCCATCATAGCCGTCATCGGAGACCCGCAGAAGACGGGAGCAGACATGTTCCTGGAAGGAGGCGGGCTCGCCTATCAGCACGGGTGTGCGGCAGCAATCCAGAACATGCTTCTTGCGGCCCATGCCTTGGGATTTGGCACCCTCTGGTTCACCCTCTTTGAGAAAGAATATATAAGGAAGATCCTGAAAATCGATCAGGCAAAGGAACCCCTTGCACTTATAGGCCTCGGCAAACCTGCAGCTGTTTCTTCCCCGACGCCCCGGAAGGGCGTAAAGGAGATAACGGCTTACGTGCGCTGATTCCTAATCATTCGGGTAGAGACATATTATGGAAAACGAAGATCTCTGTAGAATCTGCGTAAAGGCAAAAGTTTTTGTAAAGTGTCTGAGTTGCTCTGTATCTCTGTGTGAAAAATGCGCCTGTTTCGAATTGATAGGTTCTGGTTGCGGATGTGTCTGGCCCGCGTATTACTGCTTTGCGTGCGCCCATGATCCTCAGATAAACCCGAATGCCGTATTTAGAGAGCCGGACAGATAGGTAGCTTCAAGCCTTCTTGAACAATCGGAGTAAAGGGCAGGCGGCGGAATCCATCCCACTGCCGTCATTCCCGCGAAAGCGGGAATCTATTATTGATTTCATGGTTCCCCGCTTGCGCGAGGACAGCGCCTAGATTCCGGGTCAAGCCCGGAATGACGAATAGAGGAGTTTTGCAAAGGTCTCAACAGGAGGGCGTATGGAATTTTTCGTAAAGATATTAATAAGCGTTGCCATTATCGTTGTCTGTACACAGATTGGCAGGAGCATTCCCGCGCTCAGCGGTCTCATCGCGACGATGCCTATTGTCAGTGTCATCATTCTGGTTTGGATTTATTCAGACAATCCGGGAAATTTCAAGCTGATGGAAGATTTTACCAGGGCTGCCTTATGGGGAATTATACCGAGCATTCTATTTTTTGTGGCCGCCTATATCTCTTTTGTGAAGCACTATCCCATCGGTATTGTACTGTGCGTGAGCTTCGGCACGTGGCTCGCGGGAGCGTTCGTTCACCAATGGCTGCTTAGAGGTTGAGACAATAACTTTCTCTGACAAATATAAAAGTATCGTTTTTTTTACCGGCGCGGGGATGTCTGCCGAAAGCGGTGTTCCCACCTATCGCGGCAGAGGCGGTATCTGGAGTCAGTACAACTGGGAGGAATATGCCTGCCAGGAGGCATTTGACAGGGATCCGCAAAAGGTGCTCAAGTTTCATGAATTGAGGAGACGATCTGTATTGGCATGCCAACCGCATTCAGGGCACCATGTTATAGCAGAACTGGAGAAGACGCATCCCCAGGTGAGGGTAGTGACCCAGAATATCGATGGAATGCACCAGCGGGCGGGAAACCGGAACGTCACAGAATTGCACGGCAGTCTCTGGCGCGTGGGCTGTCGCTCTCATGGGATAGTCGAGGATATGGGAGAAACCTTCAAGAGCTGCAAGTGCGACCAATGCGGCAGTTGGCTCCGCCCCGATATTGTGTGGTTTGGCGACATGCTAAATCAGGATGTCATCAGCGAAGCCAATTTAATAGTCAGACGATGTGATCTTTTTATCAGTATCGGCACATCCGGCGTGGTCTGGCCCGCAGCAGGCTTTCCCAAAATCGCCAAGGAGAGCGGGGCATACTGCATAGAAATCAACCCGGAACCAAATGAAATGTCATCTTTGTATGACAAAGCCATCCGGGAGAATGCCGGCAGAGCCTTGCCGGCTCTTTTTGAAATAAACAAATGATGCCTCACATAGACCACTGACAATTGTTCCTCCCACCCGGAAATCCCGGACACAACTGCCGGAGATGAGCGCTGGGATTCTCCACTCTCTTTGCACAATTCATTAAATTGCGTTTAATATTTCTTTAAACGCTCCTCCTTTTTCAAGTCTCTAAAGGCCAGCCGTGAATTCGTCTCAAGCGATAATAGTCTTGTATAATTAATGTGTTACATTTTTTTATCAGGGAACTTACAAGGTTGGCACGGATATTTCACTTGTATAAGGCAAAACAAATCAGAAACAAAGGAGGAAACAGATCATGAAAAAGACAGTTAAGACATTAGGCCTGGCGATATTTGTGGTGTTAGGGACGGCTACCTTCGGCTTCGCCGAGTATGCAGCATCAGGCGTGAGTGAATTCCCCTATTTTCAACTTGGATGTTTGATTGTCGGCGGGATGACGATCATCTCTCTGAAGCAAAAGTATCAGAAGATATATACGGGCGAGCTGATGGGCGTATTCGCGATGTACACAATTCTCATCGCCCTGTTCACGGCTCCGGTTTTCAATGCCATTAAGACCCTGGTAAGCTAAGAAAACCATCATACCGGTTTTCATGCCGGTATGGTGATCAACCCTGAAGGGAAAGGAGGATAAGGCCATGTTAGCGACTCACAAGACACACCAAGACCGCAAAATGTACAGAGCGATTTTTATGCTGAGTTCATGGGGGTTTGTGA